>Ga0206127_1000338_pt1 | contig 59603 bp, 42 predicted proteins | sample Helgoland_Spring_6_FD_148646 | JGI IMG/M metagenome (GOLD analysis project Ga0206127, IMG submission 148646) | Pelagic subsurface seawater microbial communities from Kabeltonne, Helgoland, North Sea - Helgoland_Spring_Bloom_20160419_1 | ecosystem: Environmental > Aquatic > Marine > Epipelagic ...
GCGATAAATTGCTTAAGATGGAGGATGTTTTGCACCGCCGCGTTATGGGTCAAGATGAGGCTGTTCAGGCCGTTGCCAATGCGGTTAGGCGCGCTAGGGCAGGACTGGCCGATCCGCAGCGCCCAAATGGATCATTTTTGTTTTTGGGTCCCACTGGTGTTGGCAAAACAGAATTGTGTAAAACCTTGGCGGATTTCCTATTTGATAGCGAGGACGCCATGATTCGTATCGATATGTCTGAATTCATGGAAAAACATTCGGTGGCAAGATTGATCGGCGCTCCCCCGGGTTATGTCGGTTATGAGGAGGGTGGTTACCTGACAGAAGCGGTGCGGCGCAGACCTTACTCAGTGCTATTATTGGACGAAGTTGAGAAGGCGCACACAGATGTTTTCAATGTTCTGTTACAGGTTTTAGATGATGGTCGTCTGACCGACGGGCAGGGTCGTACTGTGGATTTTAAAAATACTGTAATTGTAATGACATCTAATTTGGGCTCCGACGTTATTCAGATGTTGTCTGGAGAGGAAAACTATGACGTGATGAAGTCGGCTGTGATGGATGTGGTAGCGGCCAACTTTAGGCCGGAGTTTATCAACCGAGTGGATGAGACTGTGGTCTTTCACCCACTGGACAAACAGGCTCTCAAGGGCATTGCTGACCGGCAATTGACACTTTTGCAAAAGCGCTTGGTGCCCCATGATCTTACCTTGTCACTGGACGATAAACTGTTGGACCACATTTTAGTATCAGGTTTTGATCCTATCTATGGTGCCCGACCACTGAAGAGAGTGATTCAGCAACTGGTTGAAAACCCTCTCGCTACTGCGTTGTTAGCAGGTGAATTTGTGCCTGGAAGTTGCATTAGAGGCTCTCTAAATGGCGAAGAGACTGTCTTCGAGACGGTTTAGAGGTAGCCCACCAGAGGATCACCACCGGCGTAGTTGGATAGGCTGGCGAGAGAGTCGATAAACAGATAAAACAGCTCCGCTTGAGATGAGACATCCAGTTTTGCGTAGCTATTTTTGCGATGCAGCTTAACTGTCTCTGGTGATATTCCCAATCGTTCAGCGATGGATTTTGTTGAATGTCCATGCAAAAATAATTGTACTACCTGTGTTTCTCTGTCGGTTAAATAGGCTGTACCAAAATATTTCAAGGCGCTGTCAAGTTGGCTGGGCAATTGATTGAGGTTGTTATTGGCTGGCTTTTCTCCTTGCCCCCACTGCATTTGACAGACTCTGTTGATGATGGGCGCTATATCGTGCAGAACGTTTATTTGCACGCGGTTGAAGCGCTGTGCCAGACCCAACCGACCCAAAGATATGTTGATGAACTGATCATCGTTAAGATGGATAATGTAACCCACTTCATCTTTAATTTCTGTGAATTTGAAATAGCTGCGATAGTATTCGGTGTTTTTGAACCCTTGCGGCGCTAAATCGCTTAGTCGATGAAGTCCAGCCGCACGCTGATCAACTGCTGCGCGATAAAATGGGTCAAGTAAGAAAGCGCCAGCAACGAAACCTTCAATTTGACTTTGTTTTTCTAATGGTGGGATGTCATTGTAATGAACCACTGGTTGAAGGCCATCTTGGTAGTGCACAACAACGGCGTTATCAAAGGGAACTAGACCCTTGAGCATGCTCATAAGGAGAGGTGCGAGTCGCGTGCCACCTATTTCAGGCATGATAGGAGCAAAGCGAAGGCTAAAAGAAGCGAGGTGGCTATCCATTCTGTGTCAACGAAACCTCCAAGTTGGGCTAACTAAATTCTAATGGTAGCAGCTAATGCGATATCCTTGCCATGGGTTAGGCATGAGCTTTTGTCTGTTGAATCCGTGGTGTTTTATGCATTAGCTAGAGATATAAGAGTAATTACTCTCACTCAGCTGCAGTAAGTCTTAACTTGAGAACTGATCCGGATCCATAAACATCAGCTTGACCACCATGGAATCTTCCGTCGGCTCTACTGCCATCATCAGCACGTTGAGATCGTCGCCAATTTTAATCCCAGTGGGCAGATTGAAGAGAAGTCCGCCGGTAGCCTCATTGGTAAGCGTATGCAAATCTTTTAATTCTTTGTCCTTACGAGCCTCTGTCTCAAATTTCTGCAGCATCGCCCGTACTGAAATTTCAAAGTTGGGGAAGTTAAATTGCCCTCTATACTCACTGCGGTCTAGCTGCAATTTTACGGGTATTACCATGTTATTTTGTTCAGACGTAAGTTGGCCCGATTGCACAAGGTCACCCTGTTTGAGCTGTTTAAACAGTTTTTTGATATCGTCTGGTGACTGCCGAACAAATCCCGCCACCAAGAGATTAACACCCATATTGAACAGTTTTCTTGAATCTATTTTTACGCTTTTTTCTTCAGTCATAGTGTTCTTCAGTTATTGTTTTAGTCATTAAAAGTGAAGGCTGCACTGCATTAAGTTTATTCTCAATACATAAGTCTCAGTCGATTAAACCATAATCTTTTTTCAGGGTGGTTAATATTTCAGCTCGAGGGTTATCAGACAATACTAGTGGCTGCCCAGTGACTTTTTCAGCTAAGTTTCTATAGGTTTCTGAGACTTGCATCATTACCGCTTCTGGCAGTGGGTTGTCTTTGGCAAGCGCATAGCGTTCGCTCATACGATTTTTGTTTAACAAAATATCTGGATCAGGAAAGTGGGCCAACAGTAGTTGTCGGAACTCTTCTTTTGAGTTTTCTACCACTTTGTTGTCTCTATAGCTCGGACCATCCCAAATGCGCGAGGAATCAGGGGTTCCCACCTCATCCATATAAATCAGTTTCTCGTTACCCTCGGCATCGGTAACGTAACCAAATTCAAATTTAGTATCGACAAATATTTGATCGAGTTTTTCCAGCTCGGCACTAATAACCGCAAAACCTTCTTGCAGTAATTTCTCGTAGACCGCAATATCATTTTGGTTGCGAAATTTAAATGCTGATGAATTTTTTTCAATGTCCTGTCGGGAAATGTTGACATCATCGACTTCTGGGACACCGGGAATACCTTTGAGAATGCCTTTGGTAGACGGAGTGATGAGAAGGTCGGGAAGCTTTTGGTCACGTGCTAAGCCATCAGGTATTTTTATGCCACAGAAATCTCGCTCACCCTTTTCGTAAGAGCGCCACATGGATCCAGTGATGTACTGTCGACAGATCGCTTCAATCATAACCGGTTTGGCTTTTTGCACAATCCAAACCAAGGGGTGGGGAACATCGAGGATATGGCTATCTGCGAGCCCTTGCTCGCGAAACAATGTAAACCAATGATTAGAAATCGCGTTCAAGGCCGCACCTTTGCCCGGTACGCCACGCATATCCCCCTCGCCTCGCCAAATACATTCAAAAGCAGAGATTCGATCACTAATCACCATAATAGCCAGAGGTGCATCCGGAGCAACATCATAGTCTTTCTCGGCAATCAGTCGACGGCTGTCGGCTTCGGTAAGCCAGTATACCGAGCGAACTTTTCCGCTGTGAACTGGGAGATCAGTGCGAATGGGTAAATCGTTATTTTCAGCTAAAACTTTATCGGCAAGACTCATGTTAAATCTTAAGACCTCTCAGTGGACAGTTGGTGTCAATCTAATTTGAAGCTGAATATTTTAACTGGTCTGAAGAGCCTCGGTAAAGGGTATATTGGTGTTAATATACATGTTTGATTTATTTTTATCCCAGTTGGTTAAGGATTTCAGGAGTTTGCCTATGCAAACAATTTTACTCACCGGTGGCACTGGTTTTATTGGTAGTCATTTCTGCATGGCGACAGTAGCACAGGGTCATCAAGTTATTGTACTCACTCGCAATATACAAAAGGCCAGAGTCACTATGCCCGCCGCGGTTAGGTTTATTTCTGACTTGTCACAAATCGAGGTGGATCAAAAGATAGATGCCATCGTTAATTTGGCGGGTGAGTCACTTGGCGACAAGCGTTGGTCGCAGAGTCGTAAGGCTTTGTTTTTTAGTAGTAGAGTTGATTTCACCGACACACTTTATCTGTTCTTTGCGGGGCGCCAGCAGGTACCCAAAGTGGTTGTCAGCGGCTCCGCTGTTGGCTATTACGGTCCGAGTGAGGAAGCAGTGGATGAAACGAGTGATGTGGTTGATGGCTTTTCTCACCAACTGTGCGGTCAATGGGAAAACAGTGCTCGCCAATTTGAGTCACTAGGGTCGAGAGTTTGTCTGTTGCGAACGGGCATTGTGCTTGGTCGTCAGGGCGCTCTTTCTAAGATGCTGCCGCCTTTCAGGCTGGGCTTGGGTGGTCCGGTCGGAGATGGCCGTCAGTTTATGTCTTGGATCCATATTGAAGACATGGTTCGAGTGATAAAATTTTGTGTTGACAACAATACCATTGTTGGCGCAATTAATGCGACGGCGCCAAATCCTGAGAGAAACAGAGATTTTTCTCGTATTCTTGGCGGAGTATTGCGGCGTCCTGCATCACTGCCAATGCCAAGTTGGATGATCAAATTATTATTTGGTCAGATGGGCGTTGAGTTATTGCTCCAAGGTCAACAGGTGATTCCGAAAAAGTTGACGCAGACGGGGTTTGAATTTATCTATCAACGATTGCCCCCGGCGCTTGAGAATATCGTAGGTTCTGAGCTTGCCAATGACAAAAATTCTTAGTCAGATAAAGGATTAAATGTATACTTTAGAAAAATCGTCGGTCGCCTAACTATAAGGATTCACATGAATAACTATTTTAATAAAAAAACCGTGGTTATAACCGGTGCCTCCGCCGGTGTTGGCGCCGCCTGTGCGCGGGCTTTTGCGGCTGAGGGAGCAAATTTAGTCTTGGTGGCACGAGGTCAAGAGGGGCTCGATAATATTGCTCGAGAGTTACAAACTAAATGCACAGTATTCACTGTCGCTATGGATGTTTCTGATAGTAGTCAGTGTTCGGCGCTTATAAGTAAGGCTGTCACTGAATTTGGTGGTATTGATGTTTTGGTCAACAATGCGGGCTTGCATGAGCGAGGAGATTTGCAGACTGTCGATCCTAAGAATGTGGCGGCTATGGTGGATATTAACTTGCGAGCGCCATTGTTTTTGTCTGCGGCGGCGATTCCTCTTTTGAAAAAATCTGCCGGTGGAGCTATCGTCATGGTGGGCTCTCTGGCTGGGATGGCACCACTGCAGGGTGCTGCCACATACTCTGCCACCAAAGCTGGACTGCGCGCTTTTGCGTATGCTTTATCAGACGAACTTAGAGAATATAATATCCACGTGGGCGTTGTCTCTCCGGGGCCCATAGATACCGGTTTCATTATGAGCGAAATTGATAAAGTTGAAGATATTGTGTTTTCGCAACCAATGAGTTCTGCAGAAGGTGTGGCCGATGCTATTCTCGCGATCGCTCGGGGAGAGCAAACTGAAATAACCCTGCCGGCTTCAAGTGGTAAGCTCGTAACCATGAGTTACCTTTTTCCCAAATTAAGACGTCTCTTGAGACCAAGCCTTTACGCTAAAGGACGAAAGAACAAAGAAAAATATCGGAATAGAAATACGGTAATATAGGTTAGTCGAAGATGCTTTTAAATTTTTCTGAGCAGGGTTCTGGTGACCCGGTTATTTTGCTCCACGGTATGTTTGGTTCACTGTCTAATTTGGGCAACTTGGCGCGCCATTTGTCATCTGACTTTAGAGTTATTAGCGTCGATCTGCGCAATCATGGTGAATCGCCTCATAATCAGGTAATGGATTTGCCTTCCATGGCAGCGGATATTGTTGCGCTGATGGATGCGTTGGATATGAATACTGCTGCATTGGTTGGCCATTCACTGGGTGGCAAGGTCGCTATGCAGGCGGCAATGGATGAGCCTCATAGAATTGCCAACGCGGTTGTCGCCGATATTTCGCCTGTGACCTATGCGCCGCGTCAAGATGCTGCTCTCGACGGGTTGACGGCGCTGCATCAAGCCGACATTCAAGATCGGCGCGAGGCAGATGAGATTATGGCTCGGTATGTCAGTGAGCCCCAGGTGCGAGCATTCTTGTTAAAGAACTTATCTCGCTCAGATGATGGACACTACAAACTCAGGCTGAATATGGCATCTATTCTGCAGAATTATGCGACCTCCTTAGTGGCTGCCCCTGCGGGACAGCCATATAAAGGCCAAACTCTGTTTATCAAGGGTGAGTTATCTGCGTACATCCAGACCAAACATGGTGTAACAATCGATAGAATGTTTCCCAATAATCGCAGGGCGACAATAGAGGGTGTCGGACATTGGTTGCATGCGGAGAAACCACAAGAATTTAATGCTTTAGTGGCTGAATTTCTTCAACGCCACTGAACAAATGCGCTAAATCTTGCTAGACTAAAGCTATTCAAAAATTACATCAGGAACCCACCATGTTTGAAAGTTTAAAGCCCGTTGCTATTGACCCTATTCTTGGCCTCATGATGGCATTTAAGGCCGATGAGCGTGCGGAAAAAATTGATTTGGGTGTCGGTGTTTATCAAGATGATCGCGGTCGGACGCCGGTCATGGCGTCAGTAAAAGAAGCTGAATCCCGTCTTATGGTGGTGGAAAATACCAAGGCTTATCAGGGTATGGCTGGTGATCCGGATTACAACCAGCGTATGCTGGATCTGTTGTTTGGATCTGATCACAGCATTCTTTCATCCGGGCGAGTTAAAAGTATTCAAGCACCCGGGGGATCTGGCGCGCTGCGCGTAGGTGCTGAAGTCATCCGCAGGGCGCGTCCAGATGCAATGCTTTGGGTGGGAGTGCCCACCTGGCCAAATCATATACCGTTGCTGGGTAGCGCTGGATTCAATATTCGCGAGTACCCCTATTACGATATCGAGTCTAGGCAGGTCAATGTTGAGGCGATGATGGAGACCTTGCGCCAGGTACCCGCGGGAGATATGGTCCTTTTGCATGGTTGCTGTCACAATCCTACTGGGGCAGACTTAACGCCTGAGCAATGGGATGCCATTGCTGATTTGGCTTTAGAGAGAGGGTTCGTTCCATTCATTGATACCGCTTATCAGGGGCTCGGCGATGGGCTTGATCAAGATGCCTATGGTATGCGCATGATGGCGGAGCGCTTACCGGAGCTGGTGATCGCATCGTCTTGTTCAAAGAATTTTGGTTTGTACCGGGAGCGTACAGGGTCAATTACCTTTATTGCGGAGACGTCCGAGCGTGCTGATGTAGTGGTAACCCAGGCTATGTCTACAGCGCGATCCTTATACTCAATGCCGCCGGCTCACGGAGCCCTGTTGGTATCGATGGTGCTCGGTGATGAAGCATTGCGTAATCAGTGGCAGATGGAATTGGAAGAAGTGCGGCAGAGAATCGTATCGATGCGACAACTTTTATGTGGCAGCTTGAAAGATAATGCGGCGGGTGTAGACTTCAGTCACATTGAGAAGCAGAAAGGGATGTTCTCGTTTTTGGGTATCACGACGCCGCAGTTGGAACGGCTGCGCAATGAATTTGGTATCTATATTGTTTCCTCGACAAGAATTAATCTAGCAGGAGTTAACTCGAACAATGTCGGATATCTGACCGATGCGTTGCAATCGGTGTTGGAATAGAGGGCCTTTCCTGTTCAGCTTTTAGAACGCTGAGGCGGACAAGCGAGTAAAACCAATTTATCCAGCAATTGTGTAATCGTGAGGCCGAAGCAGTCAACCTGAATATCTGCGTAGCGAAGGTAGAGTTCTCGCCGCTCAGCGAACAGGCTAGTGAAGCTTTGTCCCGGTTTCCTAGCAATCCCTCGGGTGGAAAAATTACTCATTCTGTTCTCGAGCTGTTGTTGCGGAAGATCGAGAAAGATGACAGTGGCGTCAGATTTTAAATGATTCATGCCAGCATGTGAGTAGACTGCGCTTCCACCTGTGGCTATAACTTTGTCTTTTATGTCTTCTTTCAATAGCGTTTGTTCCTCTATATTTCGAAGAGCCATGTAGCCTCGTTTTTCCAGAACGTTTTGCAGCGTATCACCAATACGCTGTTCTATTCGCCTGTCAGTATCGACAAACTCCAAACCCAATTCTTCCGCGAGAAGGGCGCCAATAGTGGTTTTTCCAGAACAGGGCATGCCTATCAAAACAACGCTCTTTTGGGTGGTGATACACATCGTATGTTGAACTCACATTTTTTTGGCTATTATGCCTTAAAATTCTTAAGGATTGAGTAAATCTTGTTTTTGCAGTGGTAAAAAACAGCTTCAAGATTAACTTGTAAAGTTTGAGTGTAATTTAGCAGGGAAATTCCTATGAATTATGCCGTGATATTACTGTTAAGTCGATGCGAGAAATTTGCCAATCTTTAGCTTTTTTTTTCATTGCCGAAAAGGGGCTTGAATCATTATTCATAAATGATTAAATTGTTACCTAGCGCACAGAATGCGAAATTGCATAGTGTTCTAATTGCCTCCCAAGAAGGTTTGTGATCGGGCTGCTCATACAAACCTATTCGCGGCAATAGGTATTTTGCTACTTCGTGATTATGCCGCGAAAAACCCTGATTAAGAGAGGTGATTCTTGGGTAAAGTTTCAGAAGATTTATGCATTAAACTGATCGCTGATCTTCTGGGGTATCCGACCCCCTCACTTTTTAGCCGTAAAACTGATCGTGAAGTAGCTTTCTCATGCTCATGAATGTGCTCTTTCGATTACTTCGACCTGTCTGTTTAGTCCTCGGTTTGTTGCTCTCTCCCGCGGCCCTAGCAGACGACAATATGGTGATAAATGTCACGCCGTCTCAGTCTGATAATTCCATGACTGTGGATTTGTCTTTTTTTGGCAATCTACAAGATGTTGTTATTTCATGGGGTGATGGAACGACCACAGATGTGATTCAGGCGGGGGTTGCTAGCCATACCTATGCAGAAACTGATACGACCTACTCTATATTAATTTCTGGCTCCTTTACTGGTTTTGGCTGGCAAGGTTTAGAGCCGGTCAATCTCAATAATGTAAAAGCCATCGATAGTGTGACCAAATGGAATACTTACAATAATGGCCCTACTATCACTAGCCTGGAAGGCGCCTTTCGCAATCATATAAACTTGACATCGGTGCCGATGACAGTTCCTTCATCTGTTGAGAATTTAGCTCGTGCCTTTCAAGGTGCTTCATCTTTTAATGGTGCGATTGAAACTTGGGATGTCTCAAATGTTACCTCAACCGCATACATGTTCTATGGTGCATCAACGTTTAATCGAGCTATTGGCGGTTGGGATGTCTCATCGGTCAATAATATGGAGTTCATGTTTTATGGTGCAACGGTCTTCAATCAGGATATCGGTGGTTGGGATACCTCGAATGTAACCTCCATGTCCCTGATGTTTTACAAGGCGTCAAACTTTAATCAAGACATAGGCTCGAGGTTGGTTGAAGGTAGTTATCAATCATGGGACGTGTCAAAGGTTACGAGTTTGTTCAGTATGTTTGATGGTGCCAAAGCATTTAATCAAGACCTTAGTGCTTGGCAAATCGACAATGTCCTGAGTATGATTTTTTTGTTTCGAGACGCGCGGTTGTCAGTGGACAATTATGATAAATTGATCGCTTCTTGGCAGCCACAACTGCAAAACAGAGCGCTCAGTTTGGCTGACTTAGCATTTTATGCTCGCAACAATACTTATTGCTTGGTGGATGATCCGCAAGTTGAAGATGGCGGCCTTGAATGTGCTCCAGCGATGGTTAGAACGACCCTGTCAGATAATGGTGTCGATGTGCCGAAACATTTGACAGTCACCTTTTCAGAGGCCGTGTTGACATCGGATGGCAGTGATTTAGGTGTCGATGATTTTGTGTTGTCAGTTTCCTCCGGTAGCGCGGCTATTTCGCCGGTTGCGACATCTTTAAATCAATTAGGTAATAGTTTTATTTTTGGAATTGATCTGTCTGCTCGACCCGATGCAGATCAATTAGTCCAAGTTTTGCCAAAACTTAATAGAGTTTTTGATCTCGCGAGTTCCAATCCGAGCGGTGTAGTGAAGGCTGCCGCAGCGGTGTCGGCAGAGGATATTTCAGATTTAGACGGTCAATGGCATAACCGAGTTAGCTACATTGATACTTACAATATAAATTCACTCTTCATTTCGAATAGCGATGAGTTGATCGACGAAAATGAAGTGTTAAATGTGCCCATCACTGTTACTGGAAGTGCCGTCGGTTCGCTGAGCTATCAGCTGGCTGGTGCCGATGCAGATTTATTTGTTTTTGATGAAAGTACTGTTTCCTTATTGATGCTCGGACAGGATTACGAAAATCCGGCTGATGTCAACGCCGATAATCAATACGAAGTTACTATCTTGGTTAATGATGAGGATAACAACTGGGCGCAAAAGTTACTGACGGTGACTGTGCAAGAAGTGAATGAGGCGCCGGTGGCTCTTCCTCAAGTAGTTAATGCCGTTGAGCAGATTCCCGTCGCGTTGACTCTTTCTGCGGATGATCCTGACTCTGATATGGGTACTCTGACTTACAGTATTCAGAGTTTGCCAGTCAATGGTCGTCTCATTGATGATGGCGTTCATGTGCAGTCAGTTCCTCATTTAGTCGTCGGTGCCTTGATGTATGAGAGCACCTCGGATTCTGCGTTGTATGACAGTTTTTCCTTCAATGCGTCTGATAGTGAGTTGACTAGCGCATCCTCTGCACTGGTGGAAATCGAAATACTTGGCGTGAATGATGTGCCAGTGGCAGCGTGGCAAGTATTGTCTGTAACCGAACAAATCGAGCAACCGGTATTTCTATCGGGAATAGACCCTGACCAAACCGAATTGACAATATTTAAGATCGTCAGTCTACCCAGCGAGGGCGTACTCAAGGACAACGGTTCAATCATTTTATCAGCTCCCCATACGCTGTTCGGAAATTTAACTTACACAAGTTCGTCGGATGTTGCCGTGGCTGATGCTTTTGGGTTTATCGTCAATGACGGTGAATTGGACAGTAATATAGCAACAGTGTCGGTGCAAATTACCAGCGTAAATGATGCGCCTACATCTGACATGTTGACTCTTTCTGTTACAGAGCAAGTACCCACTGCGGTGCAGCTATCAGGGGCTGACGTAGATGGTCCTGCGCCCTCCATATTTCGGATTGTATCGATGCCTGTGGACGGCATTTTAGCTGATGATGGCGTTACTATTACATCGGTCCCGCACACACTTGTGGGAGGATTGTCCTATGCCAGTGACTCCGATAGTGCCACCAGCGATAGCTTCAGTTTTAAAGCCAATGATGGAGAATTGGACAGTGTTGCTGCGGGCTTTGTTGAGGTCGAGATAATATCGGTGAACGATGCTCCCACAGCGATATCGCAGTCAGTCTCGGTGAGGGAGCAGATTGAATCAATTGTGAGTTTAACAGGAAGTGATCCTGATGGAATTACGCCATCTACCTTCAAGATCATAACGTTGCCAACGGTCGGCGAATTGTCTGATGGAGGTGTTCCAATTTTATCGGTGCCCTATCAAGTGGTGGGTACCCTGTCCTACTTGAGTGTCTCTGATACTGATACTGCTGACGTCTTTACCTTTAAAGTCAATGATGGAGAGCTCGATAGTCTCGAAGCGGCGACAATTTCAATTATCATCGAGCAAGTTAATGATGCACCTGTGGCTGAGTCCCAGACGGTGACTGTTACAGAGCAAACGCCAGCGACTATTGTATTATCTGGAACAGATCCTGATGAATTGGATACCATGGCATTCAAGGTGGCGTCCCTTCCGCAATTTGGAACTCTGAGCGCCGATGGATATGAGATTAACTCTGCGCCCTTATTAATTAATGGTGATCTCACTTACACGAGCGATTCAGACTCTGCGGAGTTTGACAGTTTTACTTTTTTCGCCTTCGACGGTGATCTTGATAGTGAGCTTGCCGGACAAGTTAATATCTCGATTGTTGGTGTCAACGATGCGCCAGTGGCTCTTTCTCAAGCGGTGACAGTGGATGAGCAGGTACGCACCGAGATTACTCTGGCGGGGATAGATCCCGATGGCAATTCACCTGAGATATTTACTCTACTCAGCCTTCCCAGTAGCGGTAAGCTCTACGACAACGACCTTGAGGTTGCCTATGTTCCATACCAGCTGCTCGGTCAGCTGGCCTATGAGAGTGGTTCAGATTTTGCGGTTGCTGATGTCTTTTCTTTTAATACTAGCGATGGTGAGCTGAGCAGCGAAAATATTGGTTTAGTCAATATATCTATTAACAGTGTTAACGATGCACCACTTGCCACGCCTCAAAATATCAGTGTTACGGAACAGACTGCCACGAATATCGTGCTCTCAGGTTCGGATCCCGATGGTTCGGCCCCTTCGATTTTTAAATTAACCAGTCTCCCACTTAACGGAACGCTGACAGATGGAGGCTTGGAGATTGTTGCCATCCCTCATACTTTGATCGGAGCCCTGTCTTATTCCAGTACTTCTGATGTAGCTCTGGAAGATGAATTCTCATTTTTGGCTAATGACGGGATAGTCGACAGTGCGTCTTCAGCGAAGGTGAGCATCACTATTTTGCCGATAAATGATCCACCAGTGGCTGAATCATTTACTGTATCGAGCATCGAACAAGAACCTGTCACTTTTGACTTAAGGGGATTAGACCCGGATGGTGATCCTCCCTCGCTCTTTAAGATTGTCTCTTTGCCGGTTAATGGGGAGGTTAGCGATAGTGGTAATTTAATTAACGCTACTCCTCATGCTTTGATTGGTTCGTTGGTCTATGTGAGCACCTCGGACTCGGCTACTGCCGACTCTATTGGGTTTAAGGCAAACGATGGTCAATTAGACAGTTCCAACACTGGTGTCGTCAATCTTGAGATTACGGCTGTTAACGATCCGCCAGTCGCTACCTCATTTGGAATCACCGTGGCCGAGCAGACCTCAGCCGCGATCAACTTGCTTGCTTATGACCCAGATGGAAGCGGACAGTTAACTTACATAGTGACAAGTCTGCCAAGCTCAGGCGAATTGCAGGATAATGGAATTGTTATTGAAGATTTACCCTACACTTTGATTGGGGTTTTATCTTATATCAGTGACGTCAATGGAGTTGAAACAGATAGCTTTGAATATAAGGTAAGCGACGGTGAGCTGGAGAGTACCGATGTCGCTGTAGTCAGCATCGCCATTCCCAACGAGAATGACGCGCCAATAGCTACTGCTATGTCAGTGAATGTGGTTGAACAGACAATTAAACAATTGACCTTATCGGCGACTGATCCTGATGGGGTTGCACCCTCCATTTTTAAAGTTACGTCATTGCCTAATGAGGGTCAGCTGCTCGACGGATCTGCCGAAATCATCGCAGTGCCTCATATTATTCAAAACGAACTCTTCTATATCAGTGAATCAGATAAAGCTGAGAATGATTTCTTTTATTTCAACGTCAATGATGGCCTGCTCGATGGCGAATCGCCTGCTATCGTGTCGATAATTATTCAGCCTGTTAACGATGCGCCAGTTGCTACGCCGACATCATTACTGGCGGTGGAAAATAACGCTACTGACTTTATTTTGTCTGGTACTGACCCAGATGGAGACATTCCACTGCTGATCAAGATAGTCAGTTTGCCGGCAAACGGCTTGATTAGCGATGGTGAGTCTCAGATCACAGCGGTTCCCCATGTGGTTCAAGGCAATTTGTCATATGTAACCGCTGAAAACGGCGCGGTGAGTGATAGCTTCTTGTTCGTGGTTAATGACGGAGAATTAGACAGTATTAATTCGGCAGTAGTGAGTATTGCTATCTCCAATATCAACGAAGCTCCTGTTGCGCTGTCGCAATCGATATCTGTAGTCGAACAGATTGAAACTGCCATTTCTCTTTTTGGAAGTGATCCCGATGGTGATGAAGTTTCGCTCTTTAAAATTGACAGCTTACCCGTTGTCGGTGAGCTCAAAGATGGTGGTGTGGTAATAACAACCGCACCTCACACACTGGCTGGCGCGCTCAGTTACACCAGTACAGACGATTTCTCTGAGCAGGACAGTTTTACTTTCCGAGTGAACGACGGTGAGCTAGACAGCGATAACATAGCTGTTGTGGACATTGTTATCTTGCCTAAAAACGATGCCCCAAACGCGCAGGCGATTGAGGTCAACGCAGTCGAACAGCAACCAGTAGACATTGTATTGGTGGGTGCAGATCCAGATGGTGACGTTATTTCATCCTTTAAAATCGCCAGCTTACCCGATCATGGTGGCTTGGTTTACGACGGGATGGAGATTTCAGCAGTTCCTGTTTTTGTCGAGGGAGCTGTGACCTACACTTCCACCAGTGATATCGAGCAATTTGACAGTTTCTTGTTCTATGCAAGTGACGGTGATTTGGAAAGTTTGTCCAGTGCAAAGGTCAACATTACTATTTTACCGGTTAACGACGCACCTGTTGCTAGAGACTTGGCCATAACGGTGTCATCGAAGGATTTGACTGAGATCTCCTTGTCTGGTGAAGATCCAGACGGTCCGATAGAGCTGACCTGGGTTGTCACTCGTTTGCCAGTGAAAGGAGAGTTGCTCGATGGGGCGGTTAATATCTCTTCTGTGCCCCATACTGTAACTAATAGTTTGTATTTCCAACACTCGTCTGACGTTGATACCTCTGACAGTTTCACTTTCAAGGCGAGCGACGGCGAATTAACTAGTGATGATGCTAATGTCAGTATCACCATTGTAGAAAGTAATCAGCCGCCCGAGGCACTAGATCAACTTCTAACAGTTACCGAGCAAGAGCCTGCAACGGTTACCCTGACTGGTGTTGATGGTGATGGTGCATCTCCCACGCTCTTCAAAATAATAGTTTTGCCGCAGCAAGGTGAGCTGAGTGACAGCCAAGGTATTATTTCATCTGTGCCACACGATATCATGGGATCATTAACCTACCAGAGCATACCGGATGATGGTGTAGCTGATAGCTTTGTATTTAGAGCCAATGATGGTCTGGTGGACAGTGAAGACGCGACAGTGGACATTACCATAATCGGTGTTAATGACGCGCCCAGTGCTTTGCCCCAGTCTATTGTTGTCCCAGAACAGGAAAAAGTAGTTGTTGGATTGTCTGGCAGTGACCCCGATGGTGACGTGCCGAATACCTTCAAAATAAGTAGTCTTCCCAGTCATGGAGAGCTTTATGATGGTGGATTGTTAATTACTGAATCCAACCACTCTCTGTTGGGCGTGCTGTCTTATCAACACATTTCAGAAAATACTGTCGAAGATAGTTTCCGTTTCGTAGCCAATGATGGACTTTTGGACAGTGTAACTGCAGCAACTGTAAGCATTTCCATTTCAGCCGAAAATGATCCGCCAGAGATTATTGGAAGTTTGTCTGCATCTGTTGTCGAAGGCCAAGAGCATGTTCTGACTTTTACTCATTTGGGTTATTCGGACGTCGATGATTCTGATACTGGTGTTACTTACACTGTCAGTAATCTCACTCACGGGAAAATTCAAGTCAATTCTGTAGATACCTTGACATTCTCGGGTGCCGATCTCCGAGCTAATCTGGTTACTTTTGTGCATGACGGAACGGACGAGAGCAGTGCGTCTTTCCATGTCTCAATTGAGGATGGTGATGAGGACCAAAGTTCGCCACTTATTTACACATTTATTTACTCAGTGATAATGGTGGACAATCCGCCCACTATTGAAATTAGTGCTGTTAATTTTGTGGAAAATTCTGCGGTAACCGTCGGTGACGTCGCCGCTGAGTTTTTTGCTGCTGATGATGAGGGTCAGTCTATAAGTAGCACATTGACGTCCATCTCAGACATGTACCTTCTCCGTGAAGAGTTGCAGACTGTTGTGTTGACACAGGTTGGTGTTGATGCCGTTCAGGTAGGAGGTCCATTAGACAGCATAAGTATTACTGTGACAGAGGACAGTGGTTTGAGACAGCAAACCACTGCGTCAGCAACGCCATCTTTAACTCTGGTTAACGATGCACCACAGATTGAACTTGTGGCAATGAGTTTTGTTGAGGACGACAGCAGCTTAATTCCAGGAATCAGTATTGCAGCGAACTATCAAATCTCAGACGAAGAGAGCGATGAATATGCAGTGACCTTCAGTAGTGGTGCGAACTCTTTGAACCATTACCAACTCAATCAAGATCAAAGTGCTGTGGTTTTGTCTGAAGAGGGTTATGAGTCGCTCAATGCAGGTCTCGGGTTGGCGGTTGTTGATTTAACGGTCACTCAGCTGAACAACTCTGAGCTCAACAATTCAGCTAGCGCCCAACCACAAGTCACTTTTGTCAACGATCCACCCACTATTGCGCTTGAGGCACTTAGCTTTGCTGAGGGCGATGAGGGGATTTTAGCTGGCGTTGCTGCTGCCACTTATAGCACGGCCGATGAAGAAGATGACGCACTAGAAGTCTCATTTGTTCGCTCATCGTCGCACTACGACTTAGATTTGGAAAATAATAGTGTCATCCTTACCGAGCTTGGTGCCAGCAGAGCTTTTGATGGGTTAACACTAGATGCCGTTACTCTAGTGGTATCTGAAATAAATGATCCATCGCAGTTGGGTACCGCTGAGGTTACCCCTCTGGTTACAAATACACCGGATCCTGGGGCTGTCGAAATTATCGGTGTAGTAGCCGTGTCACAAACTCTATCTGCTGAGATCACAGACGATGACGGCATCGATTCCGATGTGATGTATCAATGGTACATAGATGACGAGCCTAGTGGAGACAGTAGTCAGACAATCTCATTAGCTGTTGATGATACGGGGTCGTTTATCTCGGTTCAGGTAAGCTATATTGATGGCAATGGTTTAGAGGAGTTGGTCACCAGTGATAGTGTGGGTCCAGTGGTGAATGATCCTGTTATGTCCATCGTTAGCAGCGATTTGGTCAATGGCGAGTCGTCACTCGAGCGAGAAATTGGTGTACGCTTTGAATCGTCGCTGCCAACACGCACCTTTAGCTTGTCAGATGTCGATGTAGCGAACGGTACATTAAATAATTTTCAACAGCTTACCCAAAGCGTGTATACCGCTTCACTGACAGCGAACACGGATGGGCTGGTGCGGGTGTCTATTGATGCTGGCGTCTACACTGATTTTGTTTCTCGTTTTAATCTTGCCTCGGTTCCTCTAGAGTGGAATTATGTTGGCGAGGCCTATGCCGCGATAATAGAAGATGTGGCAGGCAATGAGGATGGAGTAGCGGCCACTGTAGAGCAGATCAACAGTTTGCCTGATGTCGAAGGAGCGCTAGATAGCATCGACTACACCATCGCCTTTGCCGAAGGTATATACAATGATGCGTCCGCGCCGACGTTATTGGAAATTCAAGCTGTCATTAATTCGGTTAATACTCTGGTAATGATTGGTCTTCAGGCCGACAGTCCGGACATTCTCTCCTCCGACGTAACTGCCTCTGGCCTTGTATCTATTATCGGTATTCAGCGAGTTGTATTAGACTCTCAATCCGACTATCGATCCTATATTGATGACAACCCAGAACAATTCTCAACTATAGCGACCTTAACTGAAGTTCAGTTGATGATTGATTTAGTTAATGTCTGGGTGGCATCTAGTTTGGGTAATTTGTCCAATAATGAGTTGCAAGTTCTAAATGCTCTGACGGGCCATCCACTGAGTGACTCAGAATTGGGCGAGGTTTCTCGGTTGATAGTCAATTTAGGTAAAGCGCCTGCGGATGTTCAACAGGTACGGGACATTGTCATTCAGGTGGTTGTTCCGCTGATCACCGTAAATGGCTCCATTGATGTAATTCATGAAGCGTGCACCGCTTATATAGACCCGGGTGCGATTGCTGAGGATTTCAAAGACGGAGCAATTGATATTGTAGTTGAGGGCTCTGTCGGCCTCGATTTGGGTGTTTACGAACTTCTTTACAAAGCGGTGGATTCTGATGGAAACGAAGCTCAGAGCAAGTTACGCCAGGTTACTTTAACTGATTCTTTGGGCCCTGAAATTACACTGATTGGCGCGTCGGAGGTCGAGGTTGACTATGGCGTCGCCTATGTTGAGTCCGGCGCGACAGCAGAGGATGTTTGTGATGGCCAAGTTCAGGTGCAAATATCGGGTGTTGTCAACGAGTTCAAAGTGGGCACCTATGCGCTAACCTATGATGCAGTAGACGGCCAAGGTAACTCTGGAGTTTCTAAAGTTAGAACGGTTCATGTTGTTGATAATGTCGGTCCTGTCGTGACTATATTGGGTGAATCACCGGTTTACCATGAGCAGGGAACGCCCTACACAGATCAGGGTGCTATCGCGGTTGATGCGGCTGATGGTGAGTTCTTTGTTGGTGCTCTCGGATCAGTCAATGTTCAGGTTGCCGGAAGCTATATTTTGACCTATAGAGCAGTTGATATCTCTGGAAACCTTTCAAACATAGCAGAGCGAGAGGTTATCGTTGAGGATACCCAAGGCCCAGTGATTGTGTTAAACCAGGGATCTGAGTTTAGACATGAGCAGGCCACTGAATTCGTCGATCCAGGCGCTACAGCGTATGACCTAGTCGATGGTGATATGACAGAATTTATTGTCACAGAGGGTACCATTGATGTCGATGTGGCGGGACAATATTCGTTGTTATATCGCGTTGCTGATTTGAAAGGTAATGATTCCTCAGCAACCTTGTCCGTTACGGTATCTGATACCACACCACCTGCAGTGTCGCTTAATGGTGATGCCATAGTAACGCTATTGGTGGGTGATCTTTATGAGGAGCTTGGAGCAACAGCATCCGACTCTGTGGATTGTTGTCTCGATGAGAGTATTGTTATCTCCGGTTCGGTGGATACCTCAGTGGCTGGCACCTATATAGTCACCTACAGTGTGAGTGATTTATCTGGTAACACCGGTCAGAGTACTCGAACAGTCGTTGTTGAACTTGTTCCAATTAGTCTTTCTCCGCCAAGTGATCTGACGGTTTCAGCAACTGGGTTTCTAACGTCTGTTGAATTGGGAACCGCCATCGCCGACGATGGAGCTGGTGTTGACTTGGAGGCAACTCCTGATCGAACTGGACCATTTGAGTCGGGTTCCTATGAAATTGTTTGGTCGACTACTGATGCCATTGGACGCTATGCTGAGGCTATTCAAAATGTGTATATCTTACCGTTGGCGACCTTAGGGTTGGACCTTGTCACAGCCGAGGACAATTCGCTCCGCGTGCCTGTGTTCCTCAGCGGTCTGGCGCCACAGTATCCAGTGGAAATACCAATAATTTTTGGCGGCAGTGCCACGCCACAAGAAGATTTCACTTTCAGCCAGGATAGTATTACTTTTGAGGAGGGATCCGTTGCTGAGGTCACTATAACTATTACTCCTGATGATATTATTGAAGCCGATGAAACTATCGAAATTTCCTTAGGGACTCCAGTCGGAGATGCTGTGCTGGGTGTGAAGAGCCATCAGATTATCACCATTAAGGAAGAAAATTTGCCTCCTATGGTTAATTTGCGTGTAACACAGGACAACGTTGCTACGTCGGTTTTATCTCGCACAGGTAGTGCAGTAATGATTGAAGCGGTAATCGATGATGCCAATGTCAATGACACGCATATTGTTGATTGGTCTGACGCAATAAACTTGTTTGGTAATGGCAGTGTAAGCGACAGTGGCACCCAGCTTGTGGTTGATTCGTCGATGATGCAGTTAGGTTCTGCTGAAGTTCTAGTAAGGGTTACGGATAGTGGCAATCCTCCTGCAGATGTGACAGTGGGCACTGGCCTGTTAGTTACCGAGCAGCAGCCAGATCTATCGGATGACACCGATTCAGATGGCGATGGAATTTCCGATGCTGAGGAGGGCTTTGCGGACTCCGATGGCGATAAGATTCCTGACTATCTCGATGATATCGAGCAATCCAATCTTGTCCCAATCAATGGCAATTCAGCTGTCCTTGAATCTTCGAGTGGTACAACAATCAGTCTCGGTTTGAACGCACTTAATGAGGGTGATTTCGATGGCACTGTATCTGAGGACTTCTTGATTGCCAGTGGCGCAACAATGGACGAGGACTATAATTTCCCAGATAACTTGATCGATTTTGTCATCAGTGGGGGAACCTTTGGTCAGATTTACCAATTGGTAATCCCGTTAGCCAACGAAATTCCGGATAATTCGTCTTACCGCAAGTATGATCCGGTCACTCAGAACTGGCAAGATTTTGTGGAAGATTCTAATAATTCGGTGTTCTCCGCGCCTGGTGCCGATGGCGCCTGTCCGCAGATCTTGAGCGATGAATACACAGCCGGTTTAACGTGGGGACACAATTGTATATTGCTCTCCATTGAGGAAGGTGGGCCAAATGATGCCGACGGTGAATTAAATGGCAGTTTGTCTGATCCTGGCGGTTTAGCCGCCGGAGTTTATGGTAAGCCCAGCGCGGCGAGCAGCTCCCTGTCGTTTTCCAAAACCTCACTAGTCGCTGCGGTATCGGATTCAACTGAAATGACTGCAACCATAAAAACAGTAAATGGTCAGCCTCTGGCTGGGATGACGCTCAGCGCTAGTGTCAACTTGAGTGGAGCTTCAGTCACTGCATTTAGTTATCAGGGAGACGGTCAATACGTGGCAACAGTTCGTCCAGGCACGCAAGCCGGAAATTTAATTGTCACCGTCGATGTGGACAATGAGAGTGGCACTGCTGATGACAACATCCAGTTAGTATCTGGCGCTATTTCTGTAGTTGCGCGGGCTGCACCCCCGACGACAGGCGGTGGTGGCGGTGGTGGGTGCACTATTGGCTCGGCTGGTTCAGAGGATTGGACGCTGTTACTTCTGCTGGCCTGTCTATTGCTCTATCGGGTTCGCCAGCGCTACCTAGTTCATTGATATGTGACTCTTAGACATCCTATTGACGATGTCTAAGAAAATCAGCATTGGCTGAATAAGTTTCGCCTAACCTTTATCCTGTCTGTATACTTGCGTTTAACGTGCAATAAAGTGATGGTACACATGGGTTATTTCCAACGAATTGGCCTGCTGGGAACTTTAGATCTCCCAGAAGTCAAAGAATCGCTGCTGAAACTGGAAACTTTCCTGGCCAGTCAAGGCCGCACTGTGCTGTACGAACAACACACCGCCGAGCTCGTTGACTGGCCTGTCAAGAATCCTCTGCCCCTAGCAGACTTTATCAATACCATTGATTTGGGCATCGTTGTTGGTGGTGATGGCAGTATGCTTAGTGCAAGCCGCAAAATGGCCTCCACGGGTATTCCTCTATTGGGCATAAATCGCGGACGCTTGGGGTTTCTCACCGATATTTCGCCGGACGAAATAGAGCAGCGAGTGCTTCCGGTGTTGTCTGGTGATTACAAGCAAACTCGGCGCTTTGTGCTGCAAACCGAGGTCGTCCGAGATGGGCAACAGGTTGGTCATGGTACGGCGGTGAATGATATTGCTCTGCACCCTGGCATGTCTGCAAGAATGATGACCTTCGAGTTATATGTTGATGGAGAATTTGTTTACAGTCAGAGGTCGGACGGACTCATCGTATCCACGCCAACAGGGTCCACCGCCTACGCATTGTCTGCGGGAGGCCCACTACTATTTCCAGAACTCGACGCAATTGTAGTGGTGCCCTTAAACCCCCACACCTTAAGTAGTAGACCTATAGCTTTACAGGGCAGTGCAGAGATAGAAGTTCGTGTCAGTACGCGAAACGAGTTGCAGCCCGTATTAACTTGCGATGGTCAAAATGACATTGTTACTCGTCCAGGGGACGTCATATCCATTAAGCGTCATCACAGTGATATTGTTTTGATACATCCGAGTGATAACAACTTTTACAGTGTCTGTCGTTCAAAATTGGGCTGGGGCAGCCGCCTTGACGTAGATAAAGAGACTCCTGAGAGCCAATAGAGAAGAGATAGAAGCAACATGTCGAGATACCCGCAATGGTATTTGTCTGCCAAACATTATCCGGTGGTAACTACCTTAATTGCCCTGAGCGCGCTTGGCGGGATGTTGGTGTCAATCAATCTTCCGTTTGCCATCAGTTATTTTAGTTTTGGCGGCATTGAATCCAGTCACTATTTGCGATTGGTGACACCGATATTTTTACACTTTGGTATGCTTCATTTTATTTTCAATAGTCTGTGGCTGGCGATGTTAGGTTCGCGAATTGAGGGATATTTTGGTGGTCTGCATCTGTCAGCATTGGCGATTTTTTCTGGAATGGTATCGAACTTCACTCAGGCTTGGTGGAGTGGGTCTGTCTTGTTTGGTGGCATGTCAGGTGTTGTTTATGCCTTGATTGGGTACCTTTGGATTTTTAACAAAGTCTATCCCACTGACATTACGTCCCTGCCAAAGGGGATTGTCCCTTTCATGATTGGCTGGCTTGTCCTCTGTATGACACCTATTGTTAGCTTTATAATGGGTTCGGGAATTGCCAACGCGGCCCATGTCGGAGGCTTGCTATGCGGAATGTTGTTGGGATTAATATTTGGCTTGCAACGCAAGTTTCAAAATTAACCTTGTTTGAGAGGGCCGACGAACGCAAGGGAACCTATGAATATTAAACAACTGATTGATAGTATTACGCCCGACATCTATCAGCGATTAAAGCAAGCAGTAGAAATTGGCAAATGGCCGGATGGCAGTGCGCTAACGGATGAACAAAAGGCACTCTCGATGCAAGCTGTCATAGCCTACGAGGAATCATTTCCGGATGACCAAAAAACCGGCTTCGTTCCTTCGAAACCAACTGCCTGTGGGCCAAAGGATCTGGATCAGGAGCCTTTGAAGTGGATAAAATAGCTATGATCAAGTACTCAGGACACTTGCAGAAGTTGGAATCCAGTATTAATGAGGCAGGTGAAGTGGATTATCAACTGCCCCTAGATGAATATCGAGTACCGTTAAATCAGTTGATTGGCAGTTCAGTGCGCATAGAGTACCTGGGTGATATTCACTGTATTCATTGTGGTCGGCGTTCCAAAAAGAGTTTCTCCCAGGGATATTGTTACCCCTGTTTTACCAAATTGCCGCAGTGTGATACCTGTATTATGAGTCCTGAACGCTGTCACTATCATGCTGGCACTTGTAGAGATCCACAGTGGGGAGAAAAATATTGCTTCACTGATCACTTCGTCTACCTGTCAAATACTTCTGGTGTCAAAGTAGGTATTACCCGCGGTACTCAGCTACCCACGCGCTGGATTGATCAGGGTGCCACTCAGGGGTTACCTATTTACCGGGTCAAAGATCGGCGGACAGCCGGTTTAATCGAGGATCGCTTGCGTCAACACGTTGCTGACAAGACCCAGTGGCAGAGAATGCTCAAAGGAGACAACCACACCCTCGATTTGCCGACCATTCGAGACCAGTTGGTGGAAAAGTGCCGTGATGAACTGGCCCAGCTAGCCGAAGATGCCGGGCTTAATGGCATGCAATTTTTACGGCAGTCTCCCATACAAACCATTGATTATCCTGTGGCCAAGTTCCCCGAGAAAGTGAAGAGTTTTAACCTCGATAAACAACCCGAGTTGGAGGGCGTGTTACAGGGCATCAAGGGTCAGTATTTGATTCTTGATACTGGTGTTATCAATATCCGCAAATATACTGCTTATCGCGTGCAATTCAGCGCCTAAAGCCTATTAATTAGAAGAGATTTTTATGAAAGACTCCATTCCACAAACTATCTATTTGTCTCAATACAAAGTGTCTGATTTTCTGATCCGAAAAACCCAGTTGACCTTTGATTTAGGTGATGCGAATACTTCGGTTAAAACTGAGCTTCTTATTGACAGAAATACAAAGAGCAACAGCGATAACAATGATTTGATCTTGGACGGAGGTCCCGGTGTCGACCTGCAATGGGTCGAGATTGATGGCATGCGTTTGGATCATCAGCAATATCGCAGGGATGAGGAGCATCTCACTATTTTTAATGTTCCCGAGAGCTTTGTTCTGAGCACCGAAGTATTGATTAAACCTCAGCTCAATACCACGATGATGGGCCTGTACCGGTCGCGAACCATGTACTGCACCCAGTGCGAGGCCGAAGGCTTTAGAGACATCACCTTTTATCTCGATCGACCTGATGTGATGGCTGAATTCACCACCAAAGTGATCGCCGATCGTCAACAGTACCCCATTCTTTTATCCAACGGTAATCCCGTTGAGCGGGGAGAACTGGAGGATGATAGTCACTTTGTTACCTGGCATGACCCCTTTAAAAAGCCCTCTTATCTGTTTGCACTGGTGGCCGGCACTTTGAGTGTGGTGGAAGACAGTTTTATTACCTGTTCGGGCCGAGAGGTGAAGCTGCAAATTTTTGTTGAAGAGAAGGATTTGGATAAATGTGATCACGCCATGCTCTCTTTGAAGCGTTCTATGCGCTGGGATGAGCAGGTCTATGGCCGTGAGTATGATCTGGATATTTTCATGATTGTGGCGGTGGATGATTTCAATATGGGGGCCATGGAAAATAAGGGCCTCAATATCTTTAATACATCGGCTGTCTTGGTCAATCCCAAAACCAGCACTGATGCCGCTTTTCAGCGGGTCGAAGCGATTGTTGCTCATGAGTATTTCCACAACTGGTCAGGCAACCGGGTAACCTGTCGAGATTGGTTCCAACTCAGCTTAAAAGAGGGCTTCACCGTCTATCGCGATTCGCAGTTCTCCTCCGACATGAACTCGCCAACGGTGAAACGTATTGAGGATGTGGCTTTTCTCAGAACCCATCAGTTTGCTGAAGATGGTGGACCAATGTCTCATTCGGTACAGCCAGATTCCTATATGGAAATCAACAATTTCTACACTGTTACCATCTATGAAAAGGGCGCTGAAGTGGTGCGTATGTATCGCACCCTATTGGGTGAGCAAACCTTTCGGGCGGCCAGTGACCTGTATTTTGAACGACACGATGGAGAGGCGGCGACTGTGGAGGACTTTGTTGTGGCCATGGAGGATGCCAGTGATCGCGACCTATCGCAATTTCGGCGCTGGTACCATCAGTCCGGAACACCGGTACTGGATGTAACCTCCAGCTTCGATGCAGAGAACGCCACCTACACGCTAGAATTTACTCAATATTGTCCGGACACACCGGGGCAGAGCGATAAAAAACCCTTCGTCATTCCAGTTACACTGGGGCTAGTTGATGCTGTGGGTGAAGATATGGTGCTCAATCACGCCGGCGATCGCGAAATCACTTTAGAGCTCAATGAAAAACATCAACGCATCACATTCGAGAATATCAGTGCTGAGCCTGTGCCGTCGCTGCTGAGAGGGTTTTCGGCGCCGGTGAAGCTCAACTTCCCCTACACCGATGCCCAGTTGATACATCTACTGACCTACGACTCTGATGGATTTAACCGATGGGATGCCTGCCAGACTTATTGTCTGTCTGTGCTAAACAAGCTCATTGCCGATCATCAAGCGGGGCGAACTTTGGCGCTGGACCCACTGGCTATCACTGCATTTGGCTCGCTGTTGCGCAATCACCAGTTAGATCCTGCCATGGTGGCATTGATGCTCCACTTGCCCAGCGAATCCCTGCTTCACGAGTTGGCAGAGGTTATTCAGCCCGAAGCAATCCATGGTGCGAGAGAGTTTATGCGTAAGGCATTGGCCGCGGCGCTGGCGAAAGAATTCAACGAGGTTTATGAGCGTCACAGCGGGGCCGTGGACTATGCGCCCGAGGCTGAGCAGATCGGTGCCAGAAGTTTGAAAAACGCTGCACTGAGCTATTTGATGCATACCGGTGCTGCGGGCATTGAGTTGGCTTGGAAGCAATTTTCTCAAGCAGATAATATGACTGACAAGGCCGCCGCTTTGACCGCACTGGTCAACTGTTCTGGAGCTCAAAACTATGCCGAAAAAGCGCTTCAGAGCTTTGAGCAGCAGTATGCCGATGAGGCGCTAGTGATGAATCTGTGGTTGCAAATTCAGGCCACCAACAGCCAATCGGAGGGGCTTGCGAGGGTCAAAGCGTTGCTTGAGCACGGCGCCTTCACCATGACTAATCCGAATAAGGTTCGCAGTTTAATAGGCGCTTTTTGTTCCGCAAATTTGATTAATTTTCACACTGCAGACGGATCCGGTTACCAATTTTTAGCCGACCAAATCATTGCTTTAAACCAGGCTAACCCTCAGGTGGCAGCGAGATTGGTAACACCTCTGACCCGCTGGAAGGGTTTTGCCGAACCCTATGGTGGATTGATGCGCAAACAGTTGAAACGTGTTGCTGACCACCCAAATTTGGTTAAAGACGTGCTGGAGATTGCCTCTAAATCACTCTAGCCGGCCGGTGGCTTTGCGTAATGTAGTTGCGAGGGTTAACCTCGCTTGACTACATTGCCGCTGCGTCGGTTGCCATCAGGGCAGCAGCCTCCGCTTCCAGTGCGGCACCTTCATGGGCTTGCTTGACGACGTAGGCTCTAATGGCGTCGGCGTCGCCCTCGGAAAGCACATTGTCAAAGGCCACCATACCGTTGCCTGCCAGAGCTCCACCAAGGACGATGGTTTGCCAGGCTAAGGGATCTGCCGTTGTCGCCGACCAGCGCAAATCGGGTAACACCCCTGAACTAATGGCAAGAGGGCCGTGACAAACTCGACAGTTATAATGATAAAGATTGAAACCGGTCTCAATTAACGCGTCGTCACCAAATTGAGCTGTTTTTGGGTTTCTTGGCGGCAAGGCGAGTTGAGGGTCAGGAATGTCGGCTTTACCATTTAACCTAAAGGTCACCACTTTTCCTACGATGGGAGGAACGGGTTGATCGTAAGCGGAACCTCCAGCGAGGGCATAGGCGGAGCCCCAGCCGGTGGTGATGGTGATATATTGTTGTCCATCGATGGCGTAGGTTCCGGGCCCAGACGCCGCACCGGATTTAACGTCACGAGACCACAGTTTTTCTCCGGTGGCCGCGTTGTAGGCGGCGAACTCACCCTCTAGACGGCCCTGAAATACGATTCCGCCGGCAGTGGAGAGAACACCACCATTCCAGGCATTGCTATGCTCTACCGTCCATCTTGGCGTTTGAGTACTTGGATCCCAAGCGATAAGGCGTCCTTTTAGTGTCGCCCGTAGAGCCATTGCTGTAGCCAAATCAAGATTGATGGGTAGGCCTGCTACCAGGTTTGTTCCCGTGTTCCAGTTTTGTAACCGCTCGCCGAAATTTTCATCCGTAGCGTAGAAGTCGGGAATTTCTTGTGCCGGTATGTAGGCTAACCCTAAATCAGGATTAAATGCCATGGGTTGCCAATTATGCGCACCCAGAGCGCCGGGGTTTTGCATGTAGGGTGTTGCGCTGTAACGAGCTTCAGGTTTTTCAATAGGGCGCCCATTCTGGTCTAGTCCGTCCGCCCAATTTTGTGGAACAAAGGCATTGCCTGAGATAAAATCACCACTTGCTGCATCCAGTACATAAAAGAACCCGTTTTTTGGTGCCTGCATGGCCACCCTGCGAGCAGCGCCATCTTCACCAAGGGGCAGATCGGCAAGGATAATGGTCTGTGTCGCTGTATAGTCCCAGTTATCACCGGGTGTGGTTTGAAAATGCCATTTGTAGATACCAGTGCTGGCGTCAACCGCGACAATTGACGATAAAAACAGATTGTCACCACTGCCGCTATCTCGGACATCCCGATTCCACGGAGAGCCATTGCCAACACCGAATATAATGTTATCGTTAACTTCATCATAAACAATAGAATCCCACACTGTGCCACCGCCGCCATCGGTGGTCCAAGCACCTTCATCACCCCAGGTGAGATTGCCAATGTTTTGCAGCGCGGCATCGGATATGGCATTGTCTGGTTGCTTGTTGGGATTGGGCACCGTGTAGAAGCGCCAGACCAATTCGCCTTGATCGGCGGAATAGGCTGAGAGGTAACCGCGAACGCCCAATTCGGCTCCACCGTTGCCGATTAATACGTTGCCTTTTACAACGCGGGGTGCACCTGTAATGGTGTAGGGTTTGGACTGATCCACGGTGATCGTACTCCACACTAGTTCGCCTGTTGCTGCATCCAGTGCTTCCAGGCGTCCATCAATAACACCGAGATATATGTTACCTTGCCACACAGCAACCCCTCGGTTTACCACGTCACAGCAGGCTTTTACACCAACGGCTCGATCCACTTTTGGATCGTAGACCCAGAGTTCTTCGCCGGTTCTTGCGTCTAATGCGTGAACCACAGACCAAGCCGAGGTCACATACATAACGCCGTCCACCACAATGGGCGTGGATTCTACGCCTCGTGCCGTCGCCAAGTCGTAGGTCCATGCCACACCCAGTTGATTGACATTGTCTGTATTGATTTGCTCTAGCCTAGAGTGCCTCTGCTCATCGTAGGTGCCACCGTAGGTTAGCCATTCCTCCGGTGTGGCCGCGGCATTGAGTAGACGGTCGGCGTCTACATCAGCAAATTTGGCGGCTTCCTGGCTGCAAGCGGAGAGATAGAGAGAAATAATAATCAGTATAAATGTTCGACCAAGTGTCACTGTCATAGAGGATACCTATTCTTACAATTATTGTGTGTCAAGATAATTTCACAACGAGAATATACTTAATCACGGTTATATGCCACAGTTTAGGAGGATCCGCGCTTTTCTGACACTGTCGCTTTAACCTCTGTATTGTTACTTGCAGCAGTTTCGGCAATAATCTCTAGCAATAATAAATTCTACAAAAAGGGGTATTCATGTTTTCAACCACTCAGCTGATTCGACGAATTGTGCAAACCGCGGGCCATCAGTTAGCGACGGTAGATGGCGACCGGCAGCAAACGTGGCAACAATTTGAAACTAAACTCGCACATTTTGCTGGTGGTTTAAAAGCGATGGGCGTGAAGTCTGATGATGCAGTGGCCATGCTGGCGCTAAACAGCGATCGTTATTTTGAATTTATGTACGCAGTTCCCTGGGCTGGCGCGATTTTCCAACCCATAAACACCCGATTAGCCGGACCCGAGGTGGTCTATTGGTTAAATGACTCAGAGGCAAAGGTGTTATTAGTAGACAGCACCTTTGTGCCCATGATCGATCAAATCCGCGCTGAATTGAGTCACGTAGAGCATTTTATCTTTGTCGATGATGCTCAAGTCCCCGAGGGTTACAGTGGCTACCATAGTTTGATCGATGCACAACCTATTGATGATGCAGGGCGTCAAGGTGACGACGTGGCGGCCCTATTTTACACCGGCGGCACCACCGGACGTTCAAAAGGTGTTATGTTGACCCACACTAATCTGGTAGCCAATGCCTTGCAGTCGGTGGCGGTGATGGACTGTCTGCCCGGCGATAAAATATTGCATGTTGCGCCAATGTTCCATATTGCCGACGCTTTTTATTGCATGACTTCATTGGCCATTGGCGGAACAAATTATTTCTTGCCAGGTTTTGACCCTGTAGCCACTATGCAGGGCATCGAGCGCCATCAGATTGATCGTGTGTTGATGGTTCCCACCATGATCAATATGTTGGTACATCATGCTGACATTGAAAACTATGATCTCAGCTCTTTGAGGGTGGTTGCCTATGGCGCCTCGCCTATGCCTGAAACCGTTATACGCAAAGCGCTGAAGGCTTTACCGAACGCCGGTTTTTATCAGGCCTATGGGCAAACTGAGGCTTCACCCATTATTACGGTGCTGGATAAATCTCGGCATGTGTTTGACGGGCCACTGGCGGGTAAGATTAAGTCAGCGGGTCAGGCCATTCCCGGTCTGGATATCGCCATACAAGACGAAGATCATCATTTTTTGCCTGTCGGTGAAGTGGGTGAAATCTGTATTCGAGGGCCTAATGTGATGAAGGGCTACAGAAATATGGAAGCCCAGACTGAGGCCACAATTGTCGATGGTTGGCTGCACACCGGTGATGGCGGTTACATGGACGAGGAAGGTTTTGTTTTCATTGTTGACCGGGTTAAAGATATGATTATTTCAGGCGGTGAAAATGTTTATTCCTCTGAAGTGGAGAACGCTATCTATCAATACCCGGGGGTGAATCAGTGTGCGGTAATAGGTATCCCGAGTGAAAAATGGGGTGAGCAGGTGCATGCAGTAATTGTCATGAATGAGGGATTGTTAGCCTCCGAGGAAGACATTATTAGTCATTGCAGAACACAAATCGCCGGATTTAAATGCCCGCGGTCAATCTCTTTCCGCGCTGAACCCCTGCCAATGTCCGGGGCAGGTAAAATTCTCAAAACCGAATTGAGAAAACCGTTCTGGGCCGATGGCGAGCGCAATGTCAATTAGCTTAATAACTTGGGTCTGATTTAGTTTTCAAATTGACCGTCAAGATAATTTAAGGCGCCAGTGATGGCGGCCACTTGCGCGAGAATACAGTTCTCGTCGTCCACTTTCGGGCTGTCAGGGTAGACCTCAGTGGTACTCACGTACTCGGCATCGGTGTAACCGGCGCAGAGCCCGAGGGCTTTCTTTGGATAGTTAATCACGCCATGTTGTTGGATAGGCTCGCCAATCAGACGCCCGCTCTCATCTGCGGGTGCAATATGGGTAACCTGTGCAACACGATCAATAATCGCTTTCTGAAATTCAGCTTGCGGTTTGTCGCTGTCACCTACACCGTAAAAGCCATCCGGAATATCCCACAACTCTTGAATCACAGCATCGCGAGACTCTAGGGCTGGCCTAAATTCTGAGTTATCGGTGTCTGTGGTTTCGTGCAGATCAATGTGGCAGCTTATGTTGACCTTTTGACTGCTAACGTAGGCCATGAACATTTGACACTCCTCAACTTCAGTACCTCTTGTAAACGAGCGGTTGGGGTCTACGGCGTCTGCTGTCCAACGGTTAATGGTTTCATATCCCCATGGACTGATGCAGGGTGTTACGATGAAATTATAGCGACTGGCGAAGCTGCTCAACGTAGTTTCAACGAATCGCAAGGCACCCTGAACACCGCTGGTTTCGTAGCCATGGACACCACCGCTGATTAAGACAGTGGGTTTACTGGGTTGCCAGTGCTTGGATTTTAGCGCCCAGAGGCTGTATTTATCTGGATCTATCGACAGTGAACCATAAGACTCAACCAACAGAGTAGCGTCCATCTGGCGTTTAATCTGTTCGATTTTGCTCACCACTTGTTCTTGATATGAGCGTTTGATCCTCTGCCGATTGAACCAGATTTCCCTTTCTTTTGGTCCCCACGGAGTGCCGGGAATCCCTATTGTTCCTTTATCATTAATAATCATTTTGTCGTTCCGTTTCGTATTTACAGGCGGGTTACTCAGTATTTTTAAAGATTTTTACAAGGGTTTTTCCCCGCTTGTCTATGCTGGCGCGATACATACCTGTGGTATTAAATGAAAAGGCAATATTGGCATCCTTGTCAATGCCGATAACCCCGCCAGAAGCATTCATTTTTACTAACTTATCTTGAATAACCTGATCTTGTGCAGATTGTAGCGTAATGCCAGTGTAAGCCATGCGTGCACAGATATCGTGAGCTACTGCAGCACGAATAAAGTACTCACCATGACCGGTGGCAGAGATTCCACAGGAAGTATTGTCAGCGTAGGTTCCGGCACCAATGATTGGAGAATCACCGATTCGACCATAGCGCTTATTTGACATGCCGCCGGTTGACGTGCCTGCGCTAATATTACCTTCACGGTCTATGGCGACAGCACCGACGGTGCCCAGTTTTTTTTCATCGAACTGATATTTCACCAGCACTGGATGAGATAAAGGTAAAAGTTGGGTTGTGGATTTTTCCTGCTCTATAATCCGTTCCAACTGTAGGCGTCTGCGGTCAGTTTTAAAGTAGTCATTGGAGACCAACTCCAACCCTTGCTGCTGAGCAAATTGCTCAGCTCCAGGGCCAGCCAGCAAGACATGAGGGGAGGCTAGCATGACGCTGTTGGCAAGTTTGATAGGATTTTTTACCCGTCGCACTGAGGCTACAGCACCGGCATTGAGATCATGTCCATCCATAATCGAGGCGTCGAGTTCAATATCGCCCCGATGATTAAATACTGCGCCATGTCCGGCATTGAACAGCGGAGAGTCCTCCATCAGGCTAATCGCAGCAATAATTGCCTCTCGGCTGGAGCCTCCGCTCACCAGAATGTTGTGTCCGGCAGTTACCGCTTTGTTCAATGCAGTGCGATACTCTTGTTCCATTTCTGCACTCATTGAGTCGGGATTGATAGTGCCTGCTCCACCGTGAATGACAATGGCGACTGCCTTCTCTGATGCTTCCGACGCAGAGGAAGGGAATGGGTTAATCAGTGTGAAAAGAGCGATGAGTAAATAAATCATTAACAAGCGCCTGTGATTGTGCAGTGAATACATTCTCTTGTGCTCCCTGTGATCGTTAATAATCTCGATTGTTAGTAGTCGCGGTTAGCTTTGCCACCGCTGGGAATACGGATATTGTCGACTAATTTCTGCACCGATTCTGGCGGCTCTTCGCTGAGGTGACTGACTGTTAAAGCAACGGTGAAGTTTAGCAGCATACCTATTGCACCGATGCCTTCAGGTGAGATACCCCAAAGCCAGTGGTCCGCAGTGTTTAACGTCGGGGCAATAAATTTGAAGTGGACAATATAAGCAAATGTGAACACAAGACCCGCTAACATTCCAGCTATGGCACCCTGTTTGTTAGTTCTCTTAGAAAAAATGCCCAATAACAGCGCGGGGAAAAGCGAGGCTGCGGCGAGACCAAAGGCAAAAGCCACGACTTGAGCGACAAAGCCGGGGGGATAGATACCAAATAGACCAGCCACGCACACAGCGACGGCTGCTGCGGCTCTGGCGAACAACAGTTCTTGTTTCTCGTTAATTTGTGGCATCAGTGTCTGTTTGAGTAAATCGTGAGATACGGCGCTTGAGATAACCAATAGTAGCCCCGCAGCGGTTGATAATGCTGCTGCTACTCCACCAGCAGCTACGAGCGCGATTACCCATCCCGGCAAGCTGGCTATCTCTGGATTAGCCAGCACCATGATGTCACGATCAATGTACACTTCGTTGTCGTTGCTTGTGGCCACATTGGATAATAGCCGTTCACCGTGAATCCCTCGTGCATCGGTAAAGGCAGGTTTATCCGGATACAGTGCAGCGCCGGCCCCGTATTGCATCACCCCATCTTTGTTTTTATCTTGCCATGCAACTAAGCCAGTGTTCTCCCAGTTAGAAAACCAGTCGGGTGCATCTGAGTAGGCGGTATCATGGACAGTGTCAACAAGATTCAGTCGAGCGAAAGAGGCTACAGCCGGAGCAGTAGTGTACAGAATTGCAATGAAAACCAGTGCGTAACCCGCTGAGAGACGTGCATCTGATACCCTGGGAACCGTGAAGAATCGCACTAATACATGGGGTAAGCCCGCAGTACCGAACATTAATGCTGCAGTGATGGCAAATATATCAATGGTTGATTTTGAGCCAGCTGTATACTCGTTGAAGCCCAAATCCAGCAAAATCTTGTCAAGTTTTTGCAGCACAGATAAACCGGAGCCATCATTAATCTCAGACCCAAATCCAAGTTGCGGCACTGGATTGCCTGTTACCATTATGGAGATAAAAATCGCTGGCACCATGTAGGCGAAAATGAGCACGCAATACTGAGCTACCTGAGTGTATGTGATGCCTTTCATGCCTCCAAGCACCGCATACATAAATACCACTGCCATACCAATGACAACTCCGGTTCCCACTTCTACTTCCAAAAAACGCGAAAAGACGATGCCTACTCCGCGCATCTGTCCAGCAACATAGGTAAAGGAGATAAAAATCAGACAAATCACAGCGACAATTCTGGCGGCTTGGGAATAGTACCGTTCACCAATGAAGTCGGGCACTGTAAAACGCCCAAATTTGCGTAGATAGGGTGCCAGCAACAGTGCCAAAAGCACATAACCTCCGGTCCAACCCATGAGGTAAACGGAGCCATCACGACCTGTAAATGCAATGATCCCCGCCATGGATATAAAAGAGGCTGCACTCATCCAATCTGCCGCCGTGGCCATACCATTGACCACTGGGTGAACACCGCCTCCTGCTACATAAAAGTCTCTTGTTGAGCTCGCGCGTGACCAGATAGCGATGCCTATATAAAGTGCAAAGGAAGCGCCCACAAATAAGTATGAAAGAGCCTGTGTCGTCATGAATCTAACCTCTTGAAAGACTCATCCTCAGCTAATTGATTTGCCTTGTCATCGACGCCATATTGTCTATCCAAGATTTTCATTTGCCAAGCATAGACAAAGATCAACAGGACAAAAACATAGATGGCCCCTTGCTGGGCAAACCAGAAGCCTAATTTGAACCCTGCAATGGAAAATTGATCAAGCCAGTCTGCCATGACAATGCCGAGACCAAAGGACACAGAAAACCAAATTAACAGTAATTTTGCCATCAAGCGGAGGTTTGCACGCCAATAATTCTGATGTTGTTTTGTTGTTTCAGCGGTATTGGAGTTATCAATTTTATTATTCATGCGCACCTGTATTTTTTATTTGTTAGATGGATAAAGCTCTCTTAGTTGGTGATCATTGTGATGTTCGGACCCTTTTTTTGCTCTAAATCTCGACTGTTTCGACAGTCGCGCCAACAGAAGTGTAAGGTCGAGACTATTCACAGTATGCTCATCGTCTTGGTAGAGTTGACGATCTAATTGATCAAACTGCCGCTGCAGCTCTCTATCTTCCAGTTCCATTGCCAAGGCCCTAAGTGTTTTCGGCGGATTCTCAGTGAAGAGTATCCTTCCCCACATTAAAATTGCTTCGCGAACTGCAGAGAGATTACCCGTTTCTGCTTGCAATTCAATAGCTTTAAAATGTTGCTTGAGGATTAGGCGAGCGGGCATACCCGTCGCAGCGGCCTCTTGGTCGTTGGAGCGACTAGCTTTTCCCCGATACAAGATGAGACTGAGTAAGATTATCAGAAAACCATTTAGCAGAAGTGAAACTGTGGCGAGCACAGATATATTATCACTGTTACTCTTTACGTTGTCCTCCTGCAGATCTGCAGCGATTTCAATGACCGAGGTATCGCCACTCGGAATAGGATCGCTAAGAGGGTTGAGTGCTGGGACGACCATGAGAGTGGTTTCGGGCAGGCGCGCGATTTCCTCTTGTTCTCGCTGGGTATTCCACCAGCGCAATTCAAGCGCGGGAAGTGTAATTTGGCCAGGCTTATTTGGCACTAGAGCAATAGATTCTGTACGTTTAGAGATCAGTCCTGTCTCGCTCAGCTGCTGATCCAATTGTGGCTGATCCGGATAGCTGCGATAGCCATCGCTATTCAAAAAATTGAGAGGTGTAATTTGTGCTGCACTTTGATCTATTGCGGTGATGGTAATTGTACGAGTAATTGGCTCACCGACTACCACCTTGTTAAGGTCTCCACTCCAACGTTGTTGTAAGTCGACACTACTGCTGGGCAGCCAACCTAACGCATTTGTACTGTTTGGTTGTGCTTTCACATCGATGGTTTTGCTCTCCGTATCGCGAATAATTTGGTTGCCCCTGTTATTAAACACGCCAAATTGACTGCGGTTGCTTACCTCAAAGGCACCAAAACGGAGTTTCGGTATAATCAAAGGGCCAACTTGTTGTGGGAATAGTGCATATTTGACTTCTAATACTAAATAGTTCCGGCCGTTGATAACTTTGTTATAGGTGGTATCGCCTAAACGAAAAAGTAGTGCTTTATCTATGTCGAGTTCAGACAGACTAAAGTCTCGCAGATTCACAGATGTATATAACCGCTGCGTCAATAACAGCTGTTGATTTGTGTAAAGGGTTTCTGCGTCCACTATTGTTTCAGTATAAATCGGTTGGCTGCCCGGATTAGTACTCGCATTGGTTGGCGCAGCTCTGACCCTCAGTTCAATGGCATTGCTGACATCACCTTTAAAATTTAGCGATGGAATGATGAGAATACCGGCTCGTTTGGGTCTAAGTTGCAGAGTCCAGGCGGTAAATGATTCAGTTTTTCCATTGATCGAGCTATAGCTTCTTTGTTGATTGTTAGATAGCACCTCAAAATCTGTGGTGAGTGAACTAAAATCTGGCTCTCCTCGGAACAGCTGAGCATCGTAACGCACTTCTAGCCGCAGAGTCTCGTTACTGTCTAGAACAGATCGATCTACCTTTGCTGTAAGCTCGGCCTGTACACTCAGGCTGATGACTAATGCGATCATAGATAGTGCAAGTTGCAAAATTGTTTTGACTGTAGGGTTCATTTACCATCGCTCTTGATTTGGTGGTTGGTTGTTTCTCTCATTTTGCCGCGATTGATAGCGAAATTTAGCCCGTAACAGTCCACCGGGATCATCGGGAACTCGGCGCAACAGTTGCTCAATGAGTTGGTGCTCACGTTTCTCTTCATCGCTAAGTTCAGCACTTTCCTCCACGGTCTGCATCTGATCATCGGACTTTTCAGTATCCTCGTCTCGCCTTGATTTTTGTTGCTCTTGGTTCTGTTGGTCTTGATTCTGCTGGTCTTGGTTCTGCTGGTCTTGGTTCTGTTGGTCCTGATTCTGTTGATCTTGGTTCTGCTGGTCTTGGTTCTGTTGGTCCTGATTCTGTTGATCTTGGTTCTGCTGGCCTTGGTCCTGTTGATCTTGGTTCTGCTGATCTTGGTTCTGCTGATCTTGGTTCTGCTGATCTTGGTTCTGCTGATCTTGGTTCTGCTGATCTTGGTTCTGCTGATCTTGGTTCTGCTGATCTTGGTTCTGCTGATCTTGGTTCTGCTGATCTTGGTTCTGCTGATCTTGGTTCTGTTGCTCTTGGTTCTGTTGGTCCTGTTGCTCTTTAAGTTTTTCTATGAGCGCCTTATTGGCAATAGCGTCCTCCATTTCAGGATCAATAGAGAGAGCTTCATCATAAGCTTCTAAGGCACTTTCAAGCTGACCCATGCGTGCCAAGGCATTACCCCGGTTATAAAACCCAACAGCACTGCTGTCGCTGGAAAAATCAGATATAGCCTGTTCGAAGTTGTTTGCTCTGTAGGCCGCGCTCCCTCGCCAGCGAGGATCTTTGAAAACAGTTTGAGCAGCCTCAACGTCACCAGATTGCAAGAGTTCTGCGCCTTGTTGATCCGCGGTCATCCAGAGGTCCCGCCACTCAAATGCTTTAAGTTGTGGTGAATGAAGGCTCATTGGCAGAAATATTACTGCCACAATAGCGCCTCTGCGAAAACTCAAAACGAGTAGCGGAAGCAACAATAGAATGAACCAGAAGCCTTGATCATCCCAGAGGTCAAACTGTCGATCTACCTCACGTGTCTCACTGTCTAGAAATTCGACGTCGAGTGTACTCATAAGAGCGTCTATATCACGATCATCCGCACTCAGTGTGCGGTAAAGGCCTCCGTTACTGGTGGCAAGCTGTTGTAAACGATTGCTGTTGAGTCTGGCGATAACCATATTGCCATTTGATCGTTTTGCAAAGCCACCAGCGCCTGTGGGAATTGGCGCCCCGTCGGCTGTGCCTACACCCAGTATTGACAGGCGGAAATCGCCCGTTTGTCGGAGAGTTTCATTAACACTTTCGAGCGCGGCATTATCGACGCCATCCGTAATGAGCAAAATATCGGTACTCTGATAGCCACCTGCAAGCCCTAGATCAACAGCCGTAGCAATGGCGTCCTCAATATTGCTTCCATAATCTGGTAGCAGGCTAGGCGATAAAACTGGCACTAGACTGATAATTGTGTTGCTGTCCTCTGTGAGTGGCGACACCGTGTAAGCATCACCACCATAGACGACTAAACCGACGACACCCTCATCGCGTCGCGATAAAATATCAATTAATTTATATCTGGCTCGAATCAGCCGGCTGGGGGTGACGTCTTCCGCCAGCATTGATGGCGACAAATCGAGAATCACGATTAACGAGGAATCCTGCTTATGAACCGGTTGTGGTAGCTGTTCCCAAGTGGGGCCGGCCAGACCTATACAGCTCAACGTCCAGGCGATAAAAAGTGTTAAAGGTAGCCACTTCTTGCCAAATTTTTGTTGTTGGCTAGTGCCCAGTACGAGGATTGGTAACAATCGAGGGTTGATGACAGATTCCCACCCGTCGGCACCACGGTTTTTTCGGCGTAAAAATAGGACGATCGCCAGTGCCGGTAGCAGTCCAAGGAACCACCAGGGCCGCAGAAAATGAAAATTTTGCACTAGCTCAACAATGTTTGCCGTCATAAAAATTACCCTGCTCGGTTCCTCCGGAGTATAAAAATCAGCAAGCTGAGAACAAATGATAAACCCATTGGCCAATGGTATAAGCTTGTCACTGGACGGATTGTCTCCGCATCCTGATCTATGGGCTCCAATTTATTTAATGTTGCATAAATCTGAGAGAGTTCTTGCGGGTCTCGCGCTCGGAAATATTGGCCACCTGTAGCGTCGGCGATTTTAATCAACGTGGTTTCATCAAGATCTGCGCTGGGATTTATCGTGGTGCGCCCGAAAAGCCCCTGTTGGGCCTGACTTTCAGCACCAATTCCAATGGTATATATTTTTACGGTGGCACGTTTGGCGATATCTGCAGCTTCCAGCGGCTTTAGCGCTCCGGTGTTGTTTGAGCCATCGGTCATCAAAATTAAAACGCGATGGTCTTTTGGACGTTGTTGCAACCGTTTCACTGACAAACCGATGGCGTCTCCAATTGCTGTTCCATTGCCAGCAAAGCCAATTTGAGCCTCTAGCAACAACCTCTGCATGGTTTCCCGGTCAAAGGTCAGTGGGGTCTGAAGGTAAGCCTTTTCTCCGAATAAGACCAGTCCTAGACGATCACCTGAGCGCTCAACCACAAAGTCTCCAACCACCGCTTTTACAGCAACAAGCCGGTTAACTGCGCGACCGCGAACGACCATGTCCTCACGCTCCATGCTACCGGATATATCCACCGCAATCAGAATGTCCCGTCCTGCGGTGGGCAGAGCCACAGGTTCACCGATAAATACCGGTCGTGCCAGAGCTATCACAGTAGAAAACCAGCATAGAGCAAGCAGCGAGAGCAGTAGTCGCTTATTCCAAAGTAATACTTGCGAAGAAGATTGATTGTCGGTCACTGCAGCGAATAAAAACGGGGCTCGCAATGCCTTGATATTGACCTCTTCTGGTTTGCGTAGCCAGCGGTAAACAAAAGGTAGAGGAGTGACTAAAAATACCCACGGCCAGATAAATGCCATCATGATGAAAGATCTCGGTGACGATGTCGATTGATCCAAATTTCACAGCTTTCAAAAATTGATTGCAGTGTATCCATCGGTATCTCGTCAGATGTTGGCTGGCTATAGAGGATTATTTGGATATTGTCGGGTAACTCAGTGAACACAGGTTCAGAACAGTTGGCCTTTAGGAAGAGAACAAACTGTGTAACTTCAAGGTTGCTATAGTGCTCGCGGGGATAGGCAGTTTTGCTGACTTGCCTCAGAAGTAAAAAGGCAGAGATAAGTTTCTGCACTCCACTTGTGTTGGAGTCTTGCTTGATGAAAGACAGTTTCTTAAGTGCCTGTCGACGATAGAGGTTGCGCCGATATCGTAAGGTTAGATGTCGCGCCAGAAAAATCAATCCCCCTGCGAATAAGCCGATTACAATCCACCACCCAGGAGCGATGGGCCACCATGAAACAGGATCTGGCAAATGTATGTCGCGCAGTTGAGCTAATGGGTCCTGCATTCTAGCCACCGTGCCGGCGATAGCGTTTTTTGCCGTAAGCGCGATTTAGAACAGCCATCACGTCATCCTCAGTGTTAAACCTCAGCAGGCCGGCTGATGTGCGTTCACTGAAACGCTTAAGTAGCGCTAATCGATTTTCAAACTGTTCTTCAACCCAGCTGCGCAATGATGGATTGGCAGAATTAAGCAGTGAGCGCTGTTGACCATCGCTGACTGCATAGACCGCGGGAGGTGGGAGCCTGTGTTCTAATTGATCATAAATATGGCAAAAATTGAGATTACCGTGGCGTGCTAATTCGAACAGATGAGGTTCACAGGATGCATCTAGATCATGAAAATCGCTCACCACAAATATGGTGCTGCCAGGAACAATAAAACGGCGTGACTCCTCCAACATCTGAGTCAGACTAAAGCCATCTTGGTGCGTATTTTGTTGAGATTGAAGATTGAGTAGCTGCTCGCTGTAGTCACTGAGTCCATGTATGAATCGTAATACCGAATGATGGTTGCGCTGTGGTTTGACGTCCATCTGATTATTTTGGCCGAAGATCAGTCCACCTGCACGATCATTTGCCGCCAAGCCCGCCCAGCTGAGCGCAGCGGAGACTTCGCAGGCAACCACAGATTTAAGTCTTTGGCTGCCAAAACACATTGGCTGGCGCAAATCACTAATAATGGTGATGGGTCGCTCTCGTTCCTCTCTGAACAGCTTAGTGTGTGGCACTTCCGTTCGCGCTGTTACTCGCCAATCAATGTTGCGAACATCGTCACCAGGTTGATAGATTCGTACCTGGTCGAAGTCCATGCCACGCCCACGGAAACGTGATTTATGTCCTCCTGCAAGCATTTGGCGAGCCTGAATTTTGGGGAATTCGGTTAGTTCTCGCGCCCCATAACGCAACTTCACCATTGCTGCGATATTGGCAATAGCGGGGTTATTGTCGGCGGCCAGCATAAACAGTACTCTCTACGCGGATGGAACGGTGGTTAGCAGACGATCAATCACTTTATTGGCTGAGATGCCGTTAGCCTCCGCCTCAAAACTAAGTATCAATCGATGCCGAAGGACATCTTGTGCCACTGCACGAATATCGTCGGGAGTGACAAAATCGCGGCCTTCTAGCCATGCTAGTGCGCGACTGCAGCGATCTAGGGCAATGGTTGCTCTAGGACTCGCCCCGTAGTCAAGCCATTGAGATAATTCTTGATCAAAAGCTTGGGCATCTCTGGTTGCCAGTATTAATTGCACGAGATATTCCTCCACCGCATCAGACATGTGGATAGTGTTAATTTCATCACGAGCAGTAAGCAGTGTCTTTTGATCCACTGGTTCAATTTGATGGTTATCTTGTTTTCTATTCTCATTTCGATTTAAAGCGAGTATTGTGCGTTCGGTGTCTGGTGCCGGGTAGTCAACCAGCACCTGCATTAGAAAACGATCCATTTGCGCCTCTGGAAGTGGATAAGTTCCTTCCTGCTCGATTGGATTTTGAGTCGCCATCACCAAAAAAAGTTCAGGTAGGGGATAGGTGTTTTTACCAACAGAAATTTGCCTCTCAGCCATAGCCTCCAGTAGCGCCGATTGAACTTTAGCAGGGGCACGATTAATTTCATCAGCCAACACCAGATTATGAAAGAGTGGGCCGGCTTGAAATTCAAATGTCCCCTGTTGAGGACGGTAGATGTCACTGCCGGTAATGTCAGCCGGGAGAAGATCTGGAGTAAATTGCACCCGATGAAAGTCAGCTTCTAATCCATCTGATAGCGTTTTAATGGCTTTGGTCTTTGCCAGCCCCGGTGCGCCTTCCACCAATAGGTGTCCGTCGGCGAGCAGTGCAATGATGAGTCGCTCGACAAGATGCTCTTGGCCCACAATTTTACTGCTCAACCATTTTTTTAATTTGATAATGTCCTGGTGCAAGTTTACTCCTCGCTTGTTTGCTGAAGGGAAAGTTTTTAAATAATTTTAGACGTTCTGACAATATCTCACAAATATTGATTTTCATTAATCTGTAATTTTTTTTCAGACAACAAAAAACGTATTTTGTTATCTAAAAAGACAGAATATTTTTACACAGATTAGCTTCAATTTGTTACCTTACACGAAGGGTCATTCTTTGACCTACCATAAGAGGGTTAAATAATAAATAAAGGTTGCTTATTTGCATCATGGATGTATCCAAAGAACATAGACGCCAGAAACTAATTGATGGACTTCTGAGCATTGCCCGAACGGTGTTAAAAGAACAAGAACAAATTCAATTTGATACCTTTGCTGTCAATGCTCTGCATTTTTATCCCGACGCTGAATATCTCGAACGCCCCATGGAGGACATATTTTGGAGCGTGTGGGGTTTATGTTGTTTCGCGCAAACGTTTTCAACTAAGACCGCTCGAGAGGGGAAAGTGCATGTTTTTGCCCCAACACAGCAACTGGATGGTTGGACCAGCGAATATACCACCATTTATATCGATCACAGAGATATGCCATTTCTGGTTGATTCGTTGCGCATGGCTTTAAATCGGCGCGGGCTGAATATTTTTACTTTGCAGAGCAATCCTGTCTGGATCCTGCGCAATCCTGCTGGAGAGTTACAAGAAATTTCCTCTAGTTATGTGCACGGTTCCGAGAGTGAGGCATTGATGACGATCGAAGTCGATCTTTTGACTAAGACTGAAAGCATGGATTTGCATCGAGAGTTGGTGTCAGTCCTAGACGATGTCAGTGCCGTAGTTGACGATCATGGCGCCATGCTTGCGCGTCTTGAAGAGCTCATCAGAGAGTTAAAAGAGAACGCGCCCCCTGTTGACCAATTAAATGAATCAATTGCGTTTTTAGAATGGATTTACTCGGGTTTTTTTGTATTTACCGGCACTGCGGAGTTTGCGCTGGACAATATTAGCGACAAAGCGTACTTGAGCGAAGTATCAGAGAATAGTTTTGGTTTATTGAGAAAATACCAGGGAGATTTGCGTCAACAATCAGTGGATCAGCTGAGTGATGGGGTGAAGGCACTGTATGAGGATGATCAGGTGCTGGCAGTGACTAAATCGTCGAAGCGGTCGACTGTGCACAGAGACAGTTATTCTGATTATATAGTGGTAAAGAGATTCAATTCAGCGGGTGCTGCTGTGGGCGAGGTTAGGTTTATGGGCCTCTATACCTCGCAGTTTTATTCCTATTCACCGCGTCGTATTCCTATTTTGCGAGAAAAAGTTAATTGGGTTATGGAGAACTCTGGTCTCAATGCTGGCAGTCATGATGGCAAAGCGCTACAAGCAATTTTAGATACACATCCGCGAGATGAATTGCTGTTGGTGGGTCGTGATGTTTTGGCTGAGACAACCATAGGAATTTGGCAAATCTATGATCGTCGAGCGGTAAAAGTTTTTGTGCATACAGACGCATTTGATAAGTTTGTCAGTTGTTTAGTCTACCTTCCTCGAGAAATATTTAGCACTGAGCTACGAGATCGTCTGGAAATGCAAATAGGTGCTGAATTGGGCGCTACGGAGCAAGAGGTTGGTATCCAGTTTGTACCCGATTCTGTGTTGGTAAGAATTTATCTGGTCTATAAAATTGACAACCAAGACTATTTACAAGTCACGTCTGAGCAGCTTCAGTCACTTGTTGAGGCTTCGGTTCGTGATTGGCGGTCGGATTTCAATTTTCATGCGCTACGTGAACTGGGCAAGGCGGAGGGCTCTGCGTTGGTCCGTCGTATGCAAAGCGCATTTTCTGAAGCCTACAAAGAAGTTTTCACCCCACAGCAGGCTCTTCAGCATGTGGCGCTATTAAGCAAATTGCGAAGCACCGATGATCTCGCTGTCGATTTGCTCGATGATCAGGATTCCACTAATCAGGAATTTGCTCTGTTGCTTTTTCATCTCGGTTCTCCCTTGGCATTATCAGATATGATCCCAATGCTTGAGAATCTCGGTTTCAGTGTTCGAATGGAACGCCCCTTCCAGATTCGATCAGAAAGTGGGGATGTTGTTTGGATGCAAGATTTTAATCTTACCTTTAATATCGATGTCGACGTTGATGTTTCAGCCGTGAAGAATAGCTTTAAAGACGCGCTATTGACGGTTTGGCGCGGCGAGGCTGAAGACGACAGCTTTAATCGCCTCGTGGTGGGCGCACGATTGGACTGGCGGTCGGTAGCAATGCTGCGACTTTACGCACGTTACCTGAAGCAAATCGGTGTTCCCTACAGTCAGGATTTTATTGCCGATACGCTCTCTCGACACTTGGATATTACCAGGAATCTGGTGGCACTGTTCAAGGCGTACTTTGATCCTCGCTACGCATCAGAAAGTCGCTCTGAGCGAATTCAGGGCCTGATAAAAAACGTCCAGCTTGGCTTGAATGCCATCGCTAATCTAAACGAAGATAATATCATTCGAGGATACCTTCAGTTGATTCAGGCGACGCAGAGAACGAATTTCTTTCAGGTGGACACTCATGGAGAATTCAAGTCATACACATCCATAAAATTGTGCACACAACAAGTTGAAATTGCCCCTGAGCCGAGACCCGCCTATGAGATTTTTGTTTATTCGGCTCGTTTTGAGGGCGTTCATCTTCGAGGTGGAAAAGTCGCTAGAGGTGGTTTGAGATGGTCTGATCGCTTGGAGGACTACCGGACCGAAGTGCTTGGCTTAGTCAAGGCTCAGCAGGTAAAAAATGCCGTCATTGTTCCCACTGGTGCGAAAGGGGGGTTTGTTGCCAAAAAAATTGGTGCGTCTTTCTCTCGCGAGGCTGCTATGCAGGAAGGTGTGGCGTGCTATCAACTTTACATTCAGGCGTTGCTTGACATTACCGATAACCTAATTGATGGCGAGATAGCTCCGCCAAAGGATGTGATTCGCAGAGATGCTGATGATCCCTATTTAGTCGTTGCAGCTGATAAGGGCACAGCAACATTTTCTGACATAGCCAATCAGATTTCCGATACCAATGAATTTTGGTTGGGCGATGCTTTTGCCTCCGGTGGTGGCAACGGTTATGACCATAAAGGCATGGGTATTACTGCACGGGGAGCCTGGGTTGCCGTGCAGCGGCATTTTTATGAATTGGGGGTCGATACTCAGTCAGAAAATATCAGTGTAATCGGTGTTGGCGACATGGCTGGGGATGTTTTCGGTAATGGCATGTTGTTGTCTGAACATATCCAACTTCTGGCTGCGTTTAATCACTTGCATATTTTTGTTGACCCCAATCCGACTGCCGCAGCTTCCTTCCTTGAGAGAAAGCGACTTTTTCAGACGCCGAGGTGCACATGGGATGATTACGACAAGTCTCTGTTATCCTCTGGTGGTGCGGTTTTTTCTAGAGCCTCGAAATCACTGAGTCTTGCACCAGAGATTATGCAGCGTTTCTCCATACCTGAGCGCGACGTTACGCCCAACCAGTTGATCAATTATTTGTTAAAAGCGCAGGTGGATCTAATCTGGAATGGCGGTATAGGAACCTACGTCAAAGCCTCCACAGAGAGTCATGCTGATGTCGGAGATCGAGCTAATGATAATCTGCGGGTAGATGGTGGTGAGTTGCGGTGCCGAGTGTTTGGTGAGGGTGGTAATTTGGGTATGACTCAAAAGGGACGGGTTGAATACAGTTATGGTGGCGGGCGGTGCAATTCAGACTTTATTGACAATGCTGCTGGCGTAGACTGCTCCGACCACGAGGTAAACATAAAAATACTGCTTAACCCTGAGATCGCTTCGGGCAATTTATCTGTGTCAGACAGGAATACACTGCTGTCCGAGATGACCGATGAGGTGGCAGAGTTGGTTCTGGAGAATAATCAGCGACAGACTCAGGCGATCAGTCTAGCTGAGGTCAAAAGCAAACAACATCACTCTGAATACCAGAGATTCTTGGTGTCGCTTGAAGAAGCGGGCAAGCTTGATCGCGATCTTGAACATTTGCCGAGTGATGAGCAGTTAATCGATCGAATAAATCGTCAACAGCCCAGTTGGACAAGACCGGAGCTTGCTGTGCTCATTTGCTATTCTAAAGTTGTGCTTAAAGAGGCATTGACTGATACAGACCTGTTGTCAGATCCCTGGTTGGCGCAGGAAGTTAGCAACTATTTCCCCCCAAAATTGATGTCAAGATTTGGTGACTCGGTAAAAGATCACCCCCTTGCCAATGATATTGCGGTTAATCAATTGGTCAACGATATTGTCAATCGAGTTGGATTTACCTTTTTCTTTCGACAAGCCGAATCCACTGGTGCTTCAGTTGCCGACGTCGTTAAAGCTTACACTATAGTGTGTCAGGTGCTTGGAATAAAATCCTTATGGCAACAGATAGAATCCCATAGCCCGAGGCTGTCCTCACAAACTGAGCTTGAAATGCTTCATTTACTCGTCAGGCTGACTCGGCGCGCGACGCGTTGGATACTTCGAAATCACAGGCTGAACCTTGATTGCGATAGTCTGATCAGCCAATATGCAGAGCCCGTCGAGATATTTTTGTCTGAGCTACCGATACTGCAAAAAGAGCAGTGGAAAGGACTGTGGCGAAAGGAGAGCGATGCCATTGTCGCATCGGGGGTTGATAGTGCTCTGTCAGAGCGGTTGGCTTGCAGCGACAGTATGTTTATAAGCATGGGTGTTGTGAATATTGCTTTATCGCTGAGGGTTTCTGTGCAACAAGTCGCTGACGTCTACTTTACCTTGGGGGAGTATCTTTCACTAGACTGGTTTATGGCCGCGATCGTTGAATTACAGCCGGAAAATCGTTGGCAAGACTTGGCCCGCGAAACCTATGTCGATGATCTCGAGAGTCAGCGAAGAAGACTCACTACAGTTTTGTGTCGCTTGGGAATATCACAGGCAGACCCGATGGAGATTTGGCAACAGCAACAGCGAGACATGATTCGACGCTGGCATCTGATGGTTGCAGACTTGCGCAACTCTCCAAATCCTGATTTCGCGATGATTTCAGTGGCGTTAAAGGAGCTACTCAACTTGGTGATGGCATCAGTTGATGGGGAGCAACAACAAGATTAGAGAACGCTAATTTGTTCTATCAGGGTGTTTTTAACTTTCCGTGGCCGTCCATGCAGAGAGTCGCCGGGTGTCTGCAGTTTTCACCGCTGACGTACCATGAGCTAGCAACGAGATTAGCTCATTAGCGGTTTAATGTTAAATTACCGACTTTTTGTTGGCAGGTTTTGATATCAAAACCAGACCACACATCTTCTCTAGCCTCACGCCAGCCGCGGGACCAGTGGAATGACATCAGGCTGTTTTCCTGATGAGGACAGCCTGATAATGATCGACCCTGAATAGCGGCTTGATAGCCTTTGACAAAGCAGCGATGCTCAGGGTTTCTTTTATGTTTTTTCATAGAAATCTCCTAGTGAAAACAGATTTGCGTACTCCCAGGGCTATGAAAATTGGCTTTGTCCACATCTGTGTAATCATTTATGAGCTGCGAAATGTAAACAAAAGACCTAAAACATCTATATCATGAGCACCTTGGCAACTACTGTTATGTTTTGACCACTAATATGCGTAATAGTTCACACTTTTTGATGGCAATATTTTTTCCTTGGAAGAATATTGCCGAGTAAGGAATATTTTTTGTCACAGTTAAATACACTGGGTGATTGGCTGGCAACCTGTCCGAAGGGGCTTGAGTCATTGCTGGCTGAAGAACTTGACGGTTTGGGAGCTGTTCATATCAAGCAGACTGTGGCTGCGGTAAGCTTTAATGGTGGTCTCGACATTGCCTATAAAGTCTGTTTGTGGTCTCGTCTCGCCAATCGTGTCCTGAAACCATTCACTCAATTCGTGTTAAACAATGTGGAAGATCTTTACGAGCACATTACTGATATTGCTTGGGAGACACATTTTAGCGCCAGTCACACCATAGCCATCGACTTTATTGGCACCTCGCGGTTGATCGACAATACCATGTATGGCTCCCAGAGAGTAAAAGACGGCATCGTAGACCGTATACGTCGGATTGAGGGAGATCGTCCCAGTGTTGATACCAAGAACCCCGATATTCGAATCCATGTTCGGCAACATAAGGGAATTGTCTCTGTGGCCTTGGATATATCGGGTGGAAGCTTGCATAAAAGAGGTTATCGAACTGGGCAGGGTAGTGCGCCGATAAAGGAAAACTTGGCCGCAGCACTGTTAATTAGATCTGGCTGGCCAGCGCTGAGCCGTCAGGGTGCAGCTTTGCTTGATCCCATGTGTGGTAGCGGTACGCTGCTAATTGAAGGTGCTATGATGGCTGCTAACATAGCGCCCGGACTGCAGCGCCAGTGCTATGGATTTACCCATTGGCGGCAACATGACGAATCATTGTGGCAAACACTACTGGATGAGGCATGGGAGCACAAGCGCCTTGGCTTAGAGTCTTTTGATCTCGATATCCGAGGCTATGATGCTAACCCAAGAGTGTTAGAGTACACAGTCAAAAACATTGAGAACGCCGGTCTAGATGAGCACATTCGTCTTTCTCATAAACCCTTGGATCAATTTGGTAAACCTACCGCGAGTCGAGGGCTTTTATTGAGCAACCCTCCCTACGGAGAGCGTCTAGGTGAGATGGAGTCACTGCAGCCGCTTTATCAGAAGCTAGGCAAGGTCTTGCAGAAAAATTTCCACGGCTGGCGAGCGGCGATTTTTACTGGCAATGTGGATTTGGCCAGAGAGTTGGATCTGGCTCCAAGTAAGCAATACAGTTTTTACAACGGAACCATTCCCTGTAAGCTATTGCTGTTTGACGACATGCAATCGAAACGAGAACAGATAGCCGATCGACTTAAAAAACCGGCCCCCTCTCGGCCGTTATCTGAGGGTGCCACCATGGTATTAAATCGTCTTAAAAAGAACCGTAAGAAGCTCTCGACTTGGCTCAAGCGTGAATCTATTAACTGTTATCGTTTGTATGATGCTGACATACCAGAGTATGCTGCCGCAATCGATATTTATGATCAGTCTCTTTATGTTCAAGAATACGCACCTCCGAACACCATTTCTGAAAAAGTAGCGAGTCAGCGCTTCGACGAATTAAAGCAGGCGATTAAAACTTTCGCCATGGACTACAGTGGAAAAGTCTATTTCAATCAAAGACGCCGACAGGCTGGCGATAACCAATATCAACGAGCACAACAAAGCGATTACAAAACCTTCACTGTGGAGGAAGGACCAGCAACATTTGAAGTGAACTTATCAGATTATTTAGATACAGGCTTGTTTCTCGATCACAGACCGGTGCGAGCCATGATTGGAAGCATGGTAGAGGGAAAGCGGTTTTTAAATTTGTTCTGTTATACAGCTGCGGCAACTGTGCATGCGGCACTTGGGGGTGCTCAACAGAGTTTAAGTATTGATATGTCCAACACTTACCTCGATTGGGCGCAGCGTAATTTTGATTTAAATGATATAGATGGTCAACAGCATAAATTGTTGCGAGCAGATTGCTTGAAATGGTTGCAGACTGATGATGATAAGTATGATGTTATATTCTTAGACCCGCCCACATTTTCCAACTCAAAAAAAATGGATGCTGTGCTCGATATCCAGCGTGACCACGGTGATTTAATACGCGCTTGCATGGCTAGGTTAGCACCCAACGGCAGGCTACTTTTTTCCAATAATTTCCGTAAGTTCAAAATGGATGATCTTATTCAGAGGCAGTTTGACTGCAAAAATATTACAGGCGAGACTTTGGATAAAGATTTTCAACGCAATCAGCGTATACATAATGTTTGGATGATCACTCGACGGCACGGATTTGTCTAATTTTCAGGATGATATGGGATAGTGTACTGTTTTTTTTCAGGGATTAGATAAATAGGCGACAAATCCTGTGGGGCGCCGGTGCAAGAGGGATTATAGTGTGTATAGAATGCCCTCAGCTCAGCATGTGTCGGGCATCAACAGGTACGTTTTCTGGTGAAAAATTTGGAGTATCAATGGAAAAGCTTTTGACACTTTACACGGGTGATAGCTGCCATCTCTGCGATCAGGCAAAACAACTGCTCAGGCCCTTAGTCGAAGACAAGGGTTGGGCGTTAATCGAGCAGAATATCAAGAACAGTCAAGATCTTACTCAAACTTATGCTGTTCGAATTCCAGTAGTATTATTTCCAGGTGGAATAGAAAAAGGCTGGCCGTTCACTGCTGCTCAGATCGAGCGTATGATGGAAAAGCACTACTAATTGACAGTCACAGACAGTTGATCGCTGTGCCTTGATATCTTAGCCCGCTCGCTTAAATTAACATTTCATGACGAGAAAGCTCACAACATAGTGATTTAATCAACCTGTTATCACGGCAATATCAGGTGTCACTACTTGCGGTGTCAGTACTTGTAGTTCGAGAGGTTGTAGTTCCAGTGGTTGTAGTTCCAGTGGTTGTAGTTCCAGTGGTTGTAGTTCCAGTGGTTGTAGTTCCAGTGGTTGTAGTTCCAGTGGTTGTAGTTCCAGTGGTTGTAGTTCCAGTGGTTGTAGTTCCAGTGGTTGTCGTAACGACTACAGACGAGTTGTTATCCTGAGCAATTTTATGGCCGCTGGCATCAAGTGCTTTAATTAGAATTTTGCCGCCGACAAGTCCAAACCCAACTGCAGTGGCCGGAGGAATGCCATTTATTATGCCGCTAGCCTCAGCCATTTTTACATTACCTGCGATTTTGCTTTGACTATCTGTAGAGGCCAATAAACATTGAGATATTATTAAACTGAGCAAGGCGCTCGCCTTTCGGGCGTATTCAAACATTAAAAAATCCTTTTTTGACGTTTTAACCTAATTTTTTATCTTTAACACTCGTTTTTTACGTACGAGTTTTGATTAGCCACATCGGAGCAATCCTTTTACCTCATAACTACAAAAACATAGCACAGTTGTTTGTTTTTTGCTCAAAATGCAGTTACTGATTTGCCGCTATGTACTTGTCCAGTGCGTTGGCAAACTGCATGCGATCCCGTTGAGAGAGAGGTGGAGGTCCGCCACCGACCTGAACGCCACTGTTACGCATTGAGTCCATGAAATCGCGCATATTTAGGCGCGCCTTGATATTAGATTTTGTGTACATCTCGCCTCTTGGATTGAGCGCGGAGCCACCTTTTTCTATGACGTCAGCAGCCAATGGTATGTCGGCGGTAATGACCAAATCCCCAGCTTGAACCTGAGCGACAATATAATTGTCAGCAACATCAAAACCAGCGCTGACTTGGATGCTGCGCACACTGGGTATGCGTGGGGTCGGGATCGCCTGATTCGCCACTAAAATTAGCGGAATTTGTGTTCTCTGAGAGACTCTAAACAGAATGTCTTTAATCACCGTGGGGCAAGCATCGGCATCAACATAGATGGTTATCATTGTATGAGTATCTCCAGATTCCGTGCGTTCTTATAGTGTTATCTTGTTAGGATTGCAAATTCAATTGTTGAAAACAATCAAAACAAGCGCTTGTAACTGGCGTGATCATCAGTAAAATGTCGCCCAACCAAAAAAAGCACGTGGCCCTTGGTATGGGTCACCACTGTAAAGGATATTATTATGCCGCTTATTACTCTTCCCGATGGATCACAACGTAGTTTTAATCAACCACTATCTGTGCTGGATGTCGCCGCGGATATTGGTCCCGGTTTAGCTAAGGCCACTATCGCCGGTTTGGTTGATGGTAAAGAAATGGATACATCGCACATCATCCACAACGACGCTGAGGTTTCTATACTGACCGATCGCAGTGATGAAGGTCTGTTTATCATTCGGCATTCTACCGCCCATTTAATGGCGATGGCAGTAAAGCAGTTATTTCCAGCGGCTCAGGTGACTATTGGTCCGGTGATCGAGGATGGTTTTTACTATGACTTCGCCTTCGAGCGGCCTTTTACTCCTGAGGATCTAGAGGCGATAGAGAGTCGCATGTCCGAACTGGCCGGGCAAGATCATGAAATTACTCGCGAGGAGTGGGATCGAGATGAGGCGGCCGTTTTCTTTAAAGGTATTGGAGAAGACTACAAGGCCGAAATTATCCAGAGCATACCCACTGACCAAACCATTAGTCTCTATCGGCAAGGTGAATTTGTTGACCTTTGTCGTGGGCCCCACGTGCCCTCCACTGGTAAATTGGGTGTGTTTAAACTGACTAAAGTGGCCGGCGCCTATTGGCGCGGAGACCACAATAATGAAATGTTGCAGCGTATTTATGGCACTGCCTGGGCGAGTAAGAAAGAACTTAAAGCCTACCTCAATCGACTGGAAGAGGCTGAAAAGCGAGATCATCGTAAGCTTAATAAAAAACTTGATTTATTCCATTTTAGCGATGACGCGCCGGGTTCGGTATTTTGGCATCCTAAAGGTTGGACATTGTTTCTACAGCTCTTGGACTACATGCGCAAGCGTCAAGACGAAGCGGGATATATTGAGGTTAATACGCCGGATGTTATGGACCGGAGTTTGTGGGAAACCTCTGGACACTGGTTTAATTACAGGGAAAACATGTTTTTGACGCAAACAGAGGACGAGCGAATTTTTGCACTTAAACCGATGAACTGCCCCGGTTCAGTGTCAATGTTTTCGCAAGGATTAAAGAGTTATCGCGATTTGCCTTTGCGAATGGCTGAGTTTGGCAAGGTTCATCGCTATGAGCCCTCTGGTTCGCTGCATGGGTTGATGCGGGTTCGCCATTTTACTCAAGATGATGCCCACATTTATTGTACTGAAGAACAGATGGAGCAAGAGTGTATTGATGTAGTGGCTCTTGTCCTGGATATTTACAAAGATTTCGGTTTTGATGACGTTATTATCAAACTTTCAACGAGACCTGAAAAGCGTATTGGCAGTGATGAAGTCTGGGATAAACTCGAGGGTGCACTTGTCAATGCGTTGCAGGTCATGGGGCTAGACTATGTGTTATACCCTGGTGAGGGAGCATTTTACGGTCCAAAACTTGAGTTCGTGCTTCGCGATGCTATTGGGCGTGATTGGCAGTGCGGGACTCTGCAAGTCGATATGAATCTGCCTGAGCGTTTTGATATTTCTTATGTCGATGAAACCGGTGCTCGAGATAAACGTCCGGTGATGTTGCATCGGGCTTTATTTGGTTCGCTGGAAAGATTTATTGGCATTTTAATTGAAAATTACGAAGGCGCGTTTCCGTTTTGGTTGGCGCCAGAACAGGCTGTTGTGATCAATATTACCGATTCACAAGCAGATTATGTGCACGAAGTGACCAAATCACTGCAAAATAACGGATTTAGAGCAATTTCTGACTTGAGAAACGAGAAGATCGGCTTTAAAATTCGCGGTCACTCGATGCAGCGGGTTCCATTCATTCTCGTTGTCGGTGAAAAAGAGAAAGCCTCGCGTACTGTGGCGGTTCGGACCAGAGATGGTGATGACTTGGGTAGCTTTACATTGGACCAAGTTATAAATCTGTTTACTGAGTCTGCCCAGCGGCGTGGGCGTAGTGTTGTTGAAACGGAGTAAAATGTATTAAAAAAGACAGTAAAAGAGCACGTCTTAACGAAGACATAACCGCACCAGAGATTAGGCTAGTCGCCTCAGACGGAAGTCAGGTCGGCATAGTCAGTCTGGCGATGGCATTGGAAAGGGCTCAGAAAGAGACCTTAGATCTGGTTGAAATTTCGCCTGATGCCGAGCCTCCCGTGTGCAAAATCATGGATTATGGCAAGCATGTATTCGACATAAAGAAGAAAGTCGCTCTGCAGAAAAAGAAGCAAAAGCAAACGCAAGTAAAGGAAATTAAATTTAGGCCTGGTACAGATCAGGGTGACTATGATATCAAGTTGCGTAATCTGGTCAGGTTTTTAGAAAATGGTGACAAAGCTAAAGTCACGCTGCGTTTTCGCGGTCGTGAAATGGCTCACCAAGAGCTCGGTATGGATATGATGAAGCGCGTTGAAGCAGATCTAGCCGAACTCTCTCAAGTGGAGCAGTATCCTAAAATGGAAGGTCGACAGATGACCATGGTACTAGCTCCGCGCAGCAAGAAGAAGTAACTACGCGACCCGCGTTCAGCCACATTTTTTTGGCAGGCTGTCCGGGCGTATCTTCTTGATAACTAAACTCATGACAATGGAGAAATAAAATGCCAAAAGGTAAGACCCATAGTGGAGCGGCTAAGCGCTTCAAAAAAACGGCTTCTGGTTATAAGCATAAGCACCAGCACAAGTCACATATTCTCACCAAGATGACAACAAAGCGCAAGCGTCAACTTCGGGGTACCAGCATGGTTGATGCTGCAGATAAACCCAGAGTTGATCGTATGTTGCGCAATGTTTAAGTCCCATAACTAATTTGGTAGGAGAATAATATGGCTAGAGTAAAACGCGGTGTAGAAGCTAACCGCAGACACAAAAAAGTTCTTAAACAGGCAAAGGGATATTACGGCGCACGCAGCCGGGTCTATCGTGTTGCCACTCAGGCGGTCACTAAAGCGGGTCAGTATGCTTACCGCGATCGTAGAGTTAAGAAGCGCACGTTCCGGCGCTTATGGATTGCACGTATCAACGCACAATCACGAGTTGAAGGCTTGTCGTACAGCAGACTGATCAATGGTTTGAGCAAGGCTGGTATTGAGTTGGATCGTCGAGTTCTAGCTGATTTGGCTGTTCATGACAAGGCGGCCTTTGGCGCCGTTGTCAGCCAAGCGAAAGCCGCCCTGGCGTAGTGTTATCTGTTGCAAAGTATGCAGCTTGAGGCTGGTTTCGCTGGCCTCCTGAGCAGAACAAAAATAGGGAATGGGCTTTGCTCTTTCCCTATTTTTTTATCAGTAATATGGTACCGACAGAGGTATCTGAAGTGAGTGACCATGATTGAATTAGATAAACTTGCGGCCCAAGCTGAGGCTTCTATTGCAAATGCTACTGATCTTGCGGCGTTGGACAGTCTGCGAGTTGAGTTTCTGGGTAAAAAAGGCAAGCTCACGGATCTGTTAAAGGGTTTGGGTAAGCTCTCTGCAAGTGAAAGACCAGCAGCTGGTGCACAGATAAATCAGGTCAAACAAGGGGTGCAAGTAAAGCTCAACGAACGCAAGTTAGCGTTGGAAAAGATTGCGTTAGACATGAAGTTGGCCGGAGAGACGATCGATGTAACGCTCCCTGGCCGCAGTGAGGTCGCCGGTGGATTACACCCAGTGACACGTACCATGGAACGCATTGAAAATTTCTTTGGCAAGGTGGGTTATGCCGTTGAGGTGGGGCCGGAGATTGAGGATGACTATCACAATTTTGAGGCGTTAAATATACCGGCTCACCATCCGGCGCGCGCCATGCATGATACATTCTATGTTGATCCCACGCGAGTTCTGCGAACCCATACATCGCCGGTGCAGGTGAGAACCATGGAAAAGCAAAAGCCGCCAATCCGAATCATCTGTCCCGGCCGCGTTTACCGCTGCGACTCAGATCTGACACACACGCCGATGTTTCATCAAGTTGAAGGTCTTGTGGTAGACAGAAATATCAGTTTTGCCGATTTAAAGGGTGTTATTGATCAGTTTCTGAAAGCATTTTTCGAGGAAGACTTGCCAGTTCGCTTCAGGCCTTCCTACTTCCCCTTTACTGAACCCTCTGCGGAGGTGGATATCCAGTGCACTAATTGTGCTGGAGAAGGATGTCGTGTCTGCGGTCATACCGGGTGGTTGGAGGTGATGGGGTGTGGGATGGTTCATCCCAATGTGCTCGACCATTGTTCGGTGGATTCTGATGAGTACACCGGGTTTGCCTTTGGCATGGGCGTTGAGCGGCTCGCCATGTTGCGTTATGGGGTCAATGACTTGCGCCTATTCTTTGAAAACGACTTGCGTTTTCTCAAACAGTTTTGAGCTGGGGTAAATAATGAAATTTAGTGAATCCTGGTTGCGTGAGCTGGTCAACCCGCCACTATCAACCGATGATTTAATTGCACAAGTCACGATGGCGGGTCTTGAGGTGGACGGTTCAGAGTCGGTTGCCAAGGCTTTGGCCGGGGTGGTTGTGGGTGAAATTCTGAGTGTTGAGACACATCCCGATGCGGACAAGCTCAAGGTTTGTCAAGTACGGGGTGGTGATAAAGAGTTCCAAGTTGTCTGCGGCGCACCCAATGCACGTGCAGGCATAAAGGTACCTTTTGCGACTATCGGTGCGGTATTGCCTGATAACTTTGTGATCAAAAATGCCAAATTAAGAGGTGTAGAGTCGCAGGGTATGCTTTGTGCTCAAGACGAATTGGGCCTTGGTGAGGGTGCGATGGCCTTTGGGAGTTGCCTGCTGAAGCGCCCGTGGGTGCAGATTTAAACGTCTATCTTGACCTGAATGACATGGTGATAGACGTTGATTTGACGCCTAATCGAGGTGACTGTTTGAGTATTCGCGGGCTGGCTCGAGAGGTTGGGGTACTTAATCAATTGGATGTGCAGGCGCAGGTATGTATGCCTGTCGAGCCCTCTATAAAAGATAAGATTAAAGTTAACCTCCAAGCCCCGGAGAGTTGTGCCCGCTATGTCGGACGAGTGATTAAGAATCTAGATTTATCTGTTGAAACACCGCTTTGGATGCAGGAACGTTTGCGGCGCAGCGGAATCCGTAGCTTGGGACCGGCGGTGGATGTTACCAATTATGTTCTCATTGAACTGGGACAACCCATGCATGCTTTTGACTTGGCCAAAATCGACGGCGAAATTAATGTGCGCATGGGTCAAAATGAGTCTCTTGTTCTTTTGGACAATTCTGAAGTAACAGTTAATACGGAGACCCTTGTTATTGCAAGCGATGCTAAGCCTCTGGCTCTTGCTGGAATCATGGGTGGCTCAGGGTCGGCAGTGCATGGTACGACTCGTGACATCTTGCTTGAAAGCGCCTGGTTTAATCCTCTTGCCATTGCCGGGAAAGCCAGGCACTACGGCAAGCACACAGATTCATCGCACCGTTTTGAGCGAGGTGTGGACTCTAACTTGCAGGTGGCGGCAATGGAGCGTGCAACTGCATTGTTGGGTGCTATCTGTGGTGGCTCGGCGGGACCTCTGGTAATCGAAGAAAGCGTGACGCATCTGCCTCAAGCTGAGCAAATTGTACTCAGAGATGCTCGCTTATGTCAGCAATTGGGAATGGATATACCAGCCCAGCAAGTGGATGAGATATTGACTAGATTAGGGCTTGAGAAGGTATCCAGAAATGCTGAAGCCGGTGTATGGAATGTTCCCAGCTGGCGCTTTGATCTAGCGATAGAACAAGATTTGGTCGAGGAGGTTGCACGCATTGTCGGTTATAATAATTTGCCCGTGACCACACCCTCTATGAATCTTGCTCTTCAGCCTGAGTCCGAATCCTTGGCCTCAGTTAAGACATTTAGGTCACCGCTGCTCTCCCGTGGGTATCAAGAGGTAATCACCTACAGTTTTGTAGATCCCCGGGTGCAATCTATGTGCGATCCAGATGTATCCGCAGTTACCTTGACAAACCCAATCTCCTCCGATATGGCGGTGATGCGCACGAACCTCTGGCCCGGTCTTCTCACTACGGCTAGTCATAATCTCAACCGTCAGCAGACAAGAGTACGAATTTTCGAGTTTGGACAGTGTTTCGTAAGCGACGATAAAGGCGCTTTGTCTCAGGCCAATGCGTTGGCGGGTTTGATCTGTGGGTCTCGAACGCCCGATGGTTGGACAGGCGGTAAAGAGCCTGTTGATTTTTATGATTTGAAGGGAGATGTAGAGGCAGTATTTGCCCAGACTTCACTGGCAACTGAATTTAGTTTTACATCGGCGACACATCCGGCTTTGCATCCTGGCCAGAGCGCTATTATTAGTCGTAATAATACTCATGTTGGCTGGATTGGTCAGCTGCACCCCGAAATCCAAAAAGAGCTCGGATTGTCTAAGCCAGCTTTTATTTTTCAGGTTGATTTCGATCAATTGAGCAAAGTGCGGGTACCCCATTATCGCGGCGTTAGCAAATTTCCTGAAGTTAAGCGTGATCTGGCTTTTGTGGTCGCCTCGTCTGTATCTTCTGCTGAGTTACTGAGCGCTGCCAAACTGGCCGCGGGTGACTATCTAACAGATTTAAAGTTATTTGATGTTTATCAGGTCAAAGATATTGATAACAAAAGCAAAAGTATTGCTTTAGGGTTGACCTTTCAACATGATTCACGCACTCTTACAGACGACGAAGTGAACCAAGCGGTGGCGTCTGTTGTGGTTCAGGTCAAATCAAGTTGTGATGCTGATCTAAGAGTTTAAACTGATTACTATGAATATTTTCTGTGGGTGTTTTTAATGAGTGCACTAACGAAAGCTGATTTGGCAGAGATGCTATTTGATGATCTTGGTTTGAATAAACGCGAGGCAAAAGAAATTGTTGAGATGTTTTACACCGAGATTAGTCAGGCGCTTGAAGATAGTGATAACGTCAAATTATCCGGTTTTGGTAATTTTGAGCTGCGCGACAAGAGTAGTCGGCCCGGAAGAAACCCCAAAACTGGTCAAGAAGTTTCCATTTCGGCGCGAAGGGTAGTGACTTTTAAACCAGGGCAGAAGCTTAAATCTCGAGTGGAGACTTATGCTGGAAGCAAGTGATAACAACCAACTGCCAGCGATTCCTGGCAAACGTTATTTCGCTATCGGTGAAGTGAGTGAGCTGTGTCAGGTCAAACCGCATGTTTTACGTTATTGGGAACAGGAGTTCCCTGGTCTGAGTCCAGTTAAGCGACGAGGTAATCGACGTTACTACCAGCGTCAAGACGTGGTGCTTATTCGCCAAATACGATCTCTTTTATATGAGCAAGGCTTCACCATTGGAGGTGCTCGCCAGAAACTTGATCACACTCCAAGTAAGAGAGAATTAACGCCCTATAAACAGTTACTGGATCAAACGATCTCAGAGCTTGAAGATGTTCTCAAAGACCTCAGTTAACCTCTTATTTATATTATTATAGTTTGACGGGCTGTTGCAAAAAGCCAAGTTCACTGTATGATTGCCAACGTTTTATCGGGGCGTAGCGCAGCCTGGTAGCGCACTACACTGGGGGTGTAGTGGTCGCAGGTTCAAATCCTGCCGTCCCGACCAATAAACCAAGAAGGCCTCCCTTGCGGAGGCTTTTTTTTGGTTTATCGACTGCGTGCAGAAGGTTTTGAGGTTTAGCAATAAGCGGCGCTTATTGCGTAACCGGTTCACTAAGATAGCGAAGCTATCTTGAGTTTTATTCAGAATTATCCTGGGGAATTTTATTTAGAGATGATTCATCAGTTCGTCGTGATAGCTCAATCCCCCCCCTTTTTTTGGATTTTGTAAATTCATCTGCTTCGGTGAGGTTTTTTGACGTATTATGCATTCTAGTGGATTGAGGCAGAAATCATGGCCCAAAAAGATATTGGTAACAAGGTGCCTTTGGACACCTTAACAAGTACTCGTCAAGTAGAGGCATTTTATGATGAGTGGGCAGATGGTGGAAAGTATAATCGTGATATGCAGGATTGGAATTACACGGGACCTGAAGAATGCGTTGGGGTACTGAGTAATTACTTGCAAGACACTCATTCTGTCATACTTGACGCGGCATGTGGCTCGGGTTTGGTGGGCGAGGCCTTGCAAAGACGCGGCTATGACTGCATTTATGGTGCAGATCTATCAGAAAAGCTTCTCGATGCAGTGCCTCGAGGCATATATCGTCAATTATTACAGGCGGACCTAAATTGCCCTGTAGACATGCCAGATAACTTTTTTGATGCGGTTGTTTGTGTTGGTGCATTTACCTTTGGCCATTTGAAAGCAGAGGTTTTCGAAGAGTTCGTTCGAATCACAAAAGATAAGGGCTATATTTGCTTTACAATAAATAACGGAATATACGTTGACCAGGGGTTTGAGGCCGAACTAAAACGACTGGAGAGACAAAATAAATGGTGCAAAAAAGAACTTTTTCTAGGCGAATATCTTGCCTCAAAGAGTGTTCACGCTCGATTGGGTCTGTTTCAAGTTTCTAAATCTTAGTCTGGCCGGCCACGTAGGTTAAAA
>Ga0206127_1000343_pt1 | contig 59393 bp, 58 predicted proteins | sample Helgoland_Spring_6_FD_148646 | JGI IMG/M metagenome (GOLD analysis project Ga0206127, IMG submission 148646) | Pelagic subsurface seawater microbial communities from Kabeltonne, Helgoland, North Sea - Helgoland_Spring_Bloom_20160419_1 | ecosystem: Environmental > Aquatic > Marine > Epipelagic ...
CCAATTTCCATGTAGACCAGGGATTTTGCCCTGTGATTAAATTTTTATCATGACTAATTTTTTCTAAATACATAGAGCCTTCACTAAAACTAGCTCCCTGTTCAACCATCTTGTCTTGAAGAAGGAAAGGGAATATTGTTTTTGCTTCTGAAATTAAAAGTAATTCTTCTTTATTAGTAAAACCGCTAACTGTTTTATGTTCTAATAAAGGTCTTCCATTATCTAAGGTTACATTAACTAAAGCTGCAGGTCCATGACATACTGCGCTAATTACTTTATTAGATTGGTAATAGTTTTTTACTATAGACTGTATTGCTTTATTATTTGGAAAATCGAACATAGCTCCTTTTCCTCCTGCAAAAAAAATGGCTTTGTAATCTTCTGCAACTACATCTTCTATTTTAATAGTGTGGCTCGTTTTATATTGTGCAACAGAATCGTTTAAAAATGCGAAATCGTAAGCACCCATATCTTCATCATCTATAACTACGGGTGGCTTACCTCCTTTTGGGCTTGCAATATCTACTTCGAAACCATTTGCTTTAAATGTGTAGTATGCTCTTGCTAACTCTGATAATTCATAACCTGTCTTTTTATTACTATCTCCCATAATATCTGCACTAGTAACTACTGCTAATATTTTACCTCTAAAGGGTATAATATTTTCTGATAAATATGGGAGGTCTTTTATTAAAGTAGATTCTATTTTATTGTCTCTAGGTGGTATTAAACTTTTAAACCAAAGTCCAAAATAAACGATAATTACAATTACACCAATAAAAAAAAGAGAGGTCAACTTAAGTATTTTATACTTTTTAAACATAGTATTTGTTTTTAAATTTTTGTCAAAAGACCAACTTAAAATTGATTAAATATGTTTAAATGATAATTCCGTCAGAGTAAAATATAACTTTACAACTTAATTATAATCAAAAAAAAACCTCATAAATAAATTTAAGAGGTTCTAAAATGAAAGTTTATTGATTGAAATTAATCTTTAATTGGAGTTGTGTTGTCTTTTTTTAAGTGCTTTGCATAAAAACCCATCATTGCTTTGTAAAGCGCAATAGAATTTTCTTCTTTCCCGAATCCATGTCCTTCATCGTATTTAACCATGTAAGGAACATCTACCCCTTTAGCTCTTAACGATTTTACAATTTGGTCTGACTCGTCTATATTAACTCTTGGGTCGTTTGCTCCTTGTGCAACAAATAGTGGCTTTGTAATTTTATCTGTATGATAAACAGGAGATACTTCTTCCATAATCACTTTTTCTTCTGGAACATCTAAATCGTACCAAATTTCTTTTATAATTTTTAAATAAGGTTTCCAATAGGCTGGCATACTATCCATAAATGTAAATAAGTTAGATACACCCACGTAATCTACACCACATGCATATAAATTTGGAGTTTTAGTTAAACCTCTAAGCACCGCATAACCCCCATGGCTTGCACCGTAAATAGCAGCTTTATTTTTATCTACCCAACCTTTTTCTACAACATATTTTAAACCATCTTCTACATCGTCCATAGCTTTTCTACCTATTTGTTTAAAACCAGATTCTAAAAATTCTCTTCCATAACCTCCAGAAATTCTAAAGTTCACATGTAAAGTTGCATACCCACGACTCGCAAAAAGTTGTGCTTCTGGATTAAAACCCCAAGAGTCTCTAATACCTTGAGGACCTCCATGTGGGTTAACGATTACAGGAACTTTACTGCCGTTTAAAGCTTCTTTTGGCAAAGTTATATATCCATGTAATGTTATACCATCTCTACTTTTAAAAGTAATAGGGCGCATTTCCGCCATATCTTTTTCTGCAAGATTTGGCATTAAATTATACAATAATTTAAACTCTTTTCTTTTGGCGTCGTAAGAGTAGTAAACACCATATAATTTATCGCTTTGTAAAAAAATTAGATATTTACTTTCATCATCTGTCTTATCTGCAATTGAACAATTATAATCTGGGAATTTTTTAGTAATTCTTTTGTGTAGTTTTTTGTAATATTTACTTACAGGTATGATATTCATTTTTTCACCTTCGTAAGCAAAGTAATCTAACTCGTAGCCTCTGTTTCTAGATAAAGACATTCCAGAGACATCATAATCTTTATTGGAAAATAAAGTTTTTATGATCTTATTTTCCTTTAAATCATATAAATAAATTCTTGTTTTATCACTATCTAGATTAGAGGTTACATAGGCGTCGTGCTCATAATCTGTAGCGTAATTGAATGAGGAAATTGCAAAAGAATCTTTCCAACTTAATTCTTTTAAAATTTTATAATTCTCACCATCTGTAGCGTAATAGATGTCTATATTTACACCGTCTCTTAATTTAGAAAAACCTCTTAAATTTCCTTTTTTATCGAAAACATATCCATCAATTGGATTAGCAGCATCTTCATTTTTATAAAGTTGCTTTAATTCACCCGTAACAATATTTATTTTATATGGCTCAAAAATTTGAGGATTATTTTTGTTCATGGAAATGATTAAATGATCCTTATCTTCTTTTAAGTTATTTAGTATGTTAACTTTTACACCTTCAAAAGGCGTTAATTCTTTCTGGTTTTGACCATCAACATCAACGGCAAATAAATGATAATCTTCATTACCTCCTTTGTCCATTACATATATCAATCTATCGTCATTAGCCCAACCAAAACCCCTTATTAACTCCTCTTTTTCTTCGATAACTCTTACTACTTCATCAGTAGTAAGATTTTTTACATATACATGGTTTTTCTTATTTTCATCTTTTTCTTTATAAGATAAATATTTGCCATTTGGAGAAAAGCTAAAAGAACCTGCTTTTGGTCTTGCAAAATAATCTTCCACCGAATATTTATAATTTGACGGGCTATAATTTGCTAATTTTTCTAACTCCTCGTCTGTAGAAGGTAAATCTGTATTACCTGGTTTTGTTTTAATCGTTTTATTAAGTGTCATAGGTAATTCCATTCCATTTTGATAAAATGTTCCAGTTAATGCAGATCCTTCTAATGTTGCCACATATTTTATTCCAGCTTGTTTAAGTTGAATAGTTAATGTGTTCTCAGAAAATGTTGTTGTATCCATAGGGATATCTTTAGCGCCTTGTGATGGACTATCCATGGTTGTTGTGTAAATCCCTTCTTCTGAAGATTTTATATTAAACACCAATGGAATTTCCATTCCTTGTACTGATAATTTACCTTTCCATGCACCCACAATTTCTTGTGCGTTTACTTGGTTTGCTAAACCAAAAAAAAGGAATAATGCACTTCCAATTTTTGCAATTGTAGTTTTCATTTAATTTTATATTTTTAAGTTATGATTATATTACAAATTTAGTAGACGCAATAAATAAGATATTGTTACAAGTATTTAGATTTAAAATTTAATAATTGTTGATGCTTCCAATTTTTTAGATTGCTTGTTCTTTATCTAATTGTCACAAATTCTAGATTTGTAAGATTGCTTGCTTGCAGCCTTTCTAAACTGCTAAAATAGAATAAAAAACCTTTAATCGCAGCGGTTTATTCATACTCGTATTTCTGTTAATATCCGGCTGCCTGACCATCCTTTCGGCTTTCTGAAGCTCCATGATACACTTTATTAGTAGCATCCCATAAAATAGCTTGGTAACCACCATAAACTCCTCTTGCTGTTCCTATCCGATGACCTCTATCCATCAATTCTCGAATTGTAGCATACGGAATTCCGGATTCTGTTCGTATCATGCCAGTATTTGTGGTTTTTAGACCCATAGGCGTAGCTCCTCCAGTATGATCCCAACGTGGAGCATCTCCAGCCTCTTGAAGATTCATTCCAAAATCAATCAAATTCATTACAATTTGTGTATGTCCCATGGGTTGAAAATCACCTCCCATTACACCAAAACTAACAAATGGGGTTCCATCCTTTGTAATAAATGCAGGAATAATGGTATGAAAAGGTCTTTTCTGCGGTGCATAAGTATTGGCTTGATCACGCTTTAAACTAAACAGCTCCCCTCTATTCTGTAACATAAAACCTAGATTTGGTGGAGCCATACCTGAACCCATACCTCTATAATTGCTTTGTATCAGAGAAACCATAGTACCGTATTTATCTGCCACAGTCATATAAATTGTTTCTCCTGCAGAGATTTCTCCAGCACTATATGTACCCGCTCTTTTTCCTATTTTAGTTCTTCTATTTTCTGCGTACTCTTCTGATAGTAATTGTTGTAATGGAACATTAAAAAAATCCATATCTGCATAATACTTTGCACGATCTTCAAATGCTAATTTTTTAGCTTCTGTAAAAAGATGTAGATGCTCTGCGCTGCCGAAATCAATATTAGAAAAGTCATAGCCTTTTAAAATTTGTAACATTTGTAAAGCTGCAATACCTTGTCCATTAGGAGGAAGCTCCCAAACATCATATCCTCTGTAATTTATAGATATTGGCTCTACCCATTCTGATTTGTGCGCTGCTAGGTCTTTAGAAGATAGAAAGCCTCCTTGATCTTGGATAAACTTTCCAATGGCTTTAGCTATACCTCCTTTATAAAATACATCTCTACCTCCCTTTGCAATTTGTCTATAAGTTTCTGCCAAATTAGGATTTTTGTAAATTTCTCCTTCATTTGGCAATTTACCTACATGCTGAGCCTTGTAGTTGTTATAAATATTTGGAAACCCTTTTGATTCAAAAAAAGGAATTGTGCGTTGCATATACCATGCAATAAGTTCAGTGAGAGGAAACCCTTTTTCCGCATATTCAATTGCTGGCGTAAGAATTTCTAACATCGGTTTTGATCCAAATTTTTTATGCAATTCAAACCATCCATCTACAGTTCCTGGAACACTAACAGGTAGAGGTCCGTAAGATGGTATTTTAGTCATTTTTTGCTTTTCAAAATACTCTAAAGTTAAATCTTTAGGAGAACGGCCACTTGCATTTAAGCCGTATAATTTTTTTGTTTTTCCATCCCAAACAATCGCGAACAGATCACCTCCAATACCGCATCCGGTAGGCTCCATTAGTCCTAATGCGGCATTTGCTGCTATCGCTGCATCTATGGCGTTCCCACCATTTTTTAAGATATCAAGTCCTATTTGTGTGGCTAAAGGGTGACTTGTTGCCACCATTCCGTTTTGTCCTAATACTTCAGATCGTGTAGCAAATGATTCACCTGTAATTCGATCTTGAGCGTTTAAAGAGTAAAATGTAAATGAAATAAGGAGAAAAAATTTAAAACTTTTTTTCATCTTTAGAGGTTTTTATAATCATTAATAGTGTTTTAAATTACAAAATAATCTGCTAAATTTAATTTGAGTTGTGAAAATTAATGTGTAACACTTTCTGCTTTCCTATTAAAATTATAAACTATTTGGCATAATAATGATGGATTCTATTTTCTATTGATAGCATTTAGAAATTAAATTCAAGTAAAGACATCGTTACAAAATTTAATGAAAACCTTATGATTTAGCTGTTGAAAATGAATTATTAAGAAAAGAAAATATTAATTTAGCATTTCTGAAAATTGATTAACATTTTTGAACAATACAAATAATTTAAACTAGAAAATCTAATTCATATGAAACCGTTTATAGCAAATTTAATTAATTCCATAATTCTGATTGTTTTATCTTCTTGGGGATATTTTTCTTCAGAAACGCCTTCAATTACGGCACTAATTCCAACTTTTATTGGTATTATTTTACTTGTTTGTACACCTGGATTAATAAAAGAAAATAAAGTTATTGCCCATATTGCTGTTCTTTTGACGTTTGTAATTCTTTTAGGTCTAATAAAACCGTTATTAGGAGCTCTAGGACGTGCAGATATAGCTGCTGTAATACGAGTTAGTATTATGATATTTACTACATTAATAGCGATGATAACTTTTATTAGAAATTTTATTGAAGTCAGAAAAAAAAGACAATTAGAAGCAAATAATTGATTACTATTTTTTCTCACACAATAATTTTTTGATGTGAAGAAATAGAATAAAAGGTAAAAATACTTCACTTAAAGAAAAGAACTAAATCCCTAGATAGGTAAAATTAAGAGTTTTTGAATAGATATTTACCAAACTTATAATTAAAAAACCTATTGTTGCTCAACATTTTGTTTTTTTGATAAGAGTTTTTATCTTTTGATTACATATAATTTATTGTGAATAAGAAAGTTTATCTAATTTTATATTTCATATACTTTCCTACAACTACAGCAGTTATAATCACTAAATAGAATTGCCCCATTAAACCTAGGAGAATTGAAGCTTTTTGAGCAGTTGCAGTAGCTGGCAAAATTTCTCCGTAACCAATAGTCATTAATGTGATAAAACTGAAGTATAACAGACTATCAGATTTTTCACCGATACTCATATTTTCACTAAATAAAGAACTAGAAAAAGAACCTGGAAAAGCAATCTCAACAGCTGCAAAAATAAAATAACCAACAAGACCTAAAGAGATATACCCTGACATTACTCCATAAATTAAATCTTTTGTAACCTCTTTTGTACTCCAAATTTGTTTTATAATTTCATAACTAATGATTACATAAAGTAAAAAATAAAAACAAAAACTAAGCTGTGTAAAAATCAAATTATCCGTTGAGAAAACGGAAAATCCTAATAAAAATCCGGTAACTAAAAATAAAGTTGATAATAGTAACCTAATTTTTCTTTTTTCAATCAAATTAATACCCGCTAAAACATTTAAAAGCCAACCTATTTGGGAAACGTAATTGAGAAAAAATTCATTATTAAAAATAATTCCGCTAAATAGATTAAAGAATATAGTTATAAGAAATAATTCAAATCTATAAGCTCTTAAAAAATGGATAACTTTTGTAATAATTGACATTTTTAATTTTAAAATTAGAAATTAATCGTCCATTATCTGTTCATCAAAGTGATATTGAGCATAGTTTACTTTATACAATATGCTGTAAAGTAATGGGATAAACAATAAAGTTATAACGGTTCCAAACAGTAATCCTATCATTATACTAACAGCCATACCTTCCCACATTTCTCCTCCACTCAAATATAAAGGAATAAGACCTAGCACTGTGGTAAAGGTTGCTAATAAAATAGGACGGAATCTTTGTAAACAAGCAGCAATTATAGCATCAGCAATCGGTCTCTTAATTTCGTTTTCCTCAATCTGAACTCTATCAATAAGTACAATTGCATTGTTAATAACAATTCCTGCTAAAGAGATTACACCTAAAAAAGGCATAAAACCGAAAGGCTCTTGAAAAATTAATAAGCCTATAACAACTCCAATGATTCCTAATGGTATTGTAGAAGCTACCATAAATGTTTTTCTAATAGAATTAAATTGTATGATTAATAGCAATATAATAATAAAGCCAGAAAGCGGTAAATAACTAATTACAGCTCCCATATTTTCGGCTGTGTTTTCTGCATCACCTCCAAATTTATAGGCGTAACCTTTCGGCCATTCTTTGGAAGCTTCCAATAAATATGGAGTAATTTGAGACATTATTTGAGAAGCATTTCCTGTTGCAGTTAATTCACTACTAACGTTAATTGTTCTATCTATATCTAATCTTTTAATTTTAGCATATTGCCATTCAGGTAAAATGCTTGCAACTTGCAAAAGAGGTACACTTCTCCCGGTATTTTGAGCATAAATATTTAGAGTTTCAATAGATTCAAGAGTTTGTTGCTGACTATCATTACTTCTCATTAATATAGGTATTGATTTATCATCTTCCCTATATTCTCCTGTCTTGAAACCATTTAAGACCGTTTGAAGTGATGTAGCAATATCTGAACTTGTTACACCTGCTAGTTGAGCTTTATTTTGATCTATACTTACAACAAACTTCTTGGTCTTTGGACCCCAGTCATCTTTTATGTTTTTTGTTCCAGAAATAGTTTTTAGCTTTTGTTTTGTTTGTTCTGAAAGTTTTGCAAGAACATCAGGGTCATCGCCAGAAATTTTTACCTCTATTGGTGTACCACCTCCACCAGAACCTAATAATCCTACTTTAATATCAGCATTTGGAAATGCATTAAAACAAAATTCGTCTAATTTTTTAACAATTTCATTATTGTAAATAAAACTTGATGTGTTTATTAAGATGTGAGCATAACTTGGGTCGGGCTCATCTGTTGTATAACCCAAATCATAAGATTCTGGACCAGAACCTACAAAGGAAGACCAATCAGTTATGCCATCAACTCTATCGTTATTTACTAATAAATTCTTTGTTATATGCGATTCAATATCTTTTACCAATGACTCTGTGGCCTCTATTCTAGTACCTTGAGGTAAATTTATATCTAAAGTGACCATATTTCTATCACTATCTGGAAAAAATATAAACGGGATTTTACCAAAGCCAAATAATGATAAAACAAATGCAGCAACAATTCCTAAAAGAACTGTTTTTTTATAAGCTAAAGCACCTAATATTATGCTTTTATATTTTAATTTTAAAAAATAAATAGTTTTATCAATTACCGATTCTTTCTTTTCAGATTTTGGAGTGACCTTAAGAAATATAAAACAAAATAAGGTGATAACTGTTAAAGCAAGTATCCAAGAAGATAATAATGCTAAAGTGATAACCACAAATATGGGCCCCACAATATCTCCCATTGTAGATTCTGCCATAAAAAATGCTAAAAATGCAGCAGAAGTTGTTAAGGTTGAAATTAATAGTGGAGTAAACAGTTCTCCACAAGCATCAATAGCTGCTTTTTTTGCCTCTACTCCTTTTTCCATTTTTACCATAACAGTTTCAGCAACTACAATAGCATTATCAACCATCATCCCTAAAGCCATAATTAATGCTGCTAAAGTAACTTGATTTAATCCCATACCAATTACTCCCATTAACATAATGGTCATAATGGTAACCATTGGTATTAAACTAGCAATAATACTTCCTGTTCGTACACCTAAAAATATTAACATTACAACAAGTACAATACCTATTGATTGCAATAAATTAACTACAAAAGAACTGATTTTATCACTTATATAAGTATCTAATGAAGAAAGTCTTTTCAATTCTAAGCCAACCGGTAAATCTGATTGCCATTCGCTTATAACTTTGTTTATATCCTCTCCTAATTGAATAATATTTGCCCCCTCTTTTAAGCTAATATGCAAGGATATTGCTTCTTTTCCATTAACATAGACAACTTGGTTTGATGGATCGATATACCCCTTTTTTACTTTTGTAATATCACCAAGGTAAACCATTTGAGAGCCATCTCCTGTTGGGATTAAAGTTTGTTTTATATCATTTAATGAATTAAAGTTTCCTGTAGGCTCTAAAATAATCCTTTCTTTACCTAGATTAACTTCACCTCCAGAACTTAAAATATTTGTAGAACCAATTATATTTTGAAGTTTTGCCGCAGACAAACCATATTCTTTTAATCTACTATTATCAAACTCTATAAAAATTCTTTCATCTTGAACACCACCTAATTCTACTTTAGAGGCTAAATCTAATTTTATAAAATCATCCTTTATATCATCTATATATTCCTTTGCTTCGGCATAAGAAAACCCATCAATTACTAAACCAACTGCAATACCAAAAACTTCTCCTATACCATCATCATTTAAAACAGGTGTTACGCCAGATGGCAATCCTTTAATTTGAGACAATTTTCTTCTTAATCTGTCCCACACAGGCTGTAAATCCTCAGGTTTTACTTGGTCTTTTAATTCAACAGAAATTACAGATAATCCAGATCTAGAGGTACTACTAACCTCTTTAAGTTCTGGAATTTCTTGTACTGTTTTTTCAACCTTATCTGTTACAAGTAGTTCAACTCTTTCTGGACTGGAACCTGGAAATGATGAAACAATAGTAGCAACTCTCACTGTATAAGGAGGCATACTATCTCTTGATAAGGATTGATAAAAAACTCCCCCCATTATCATTATTGTTGCCAATACTGTTAATGTAATTCGATTTCTATTGATTGAAAAAGTAGCTAAATTCATAGAAATTATTTAGTTAAGTTTTACTTTTTGGCCATCTAACAAGGTTTGTAAACCTGCAGTTGCTATTTTTTGCCCAACATTTAATCCAGATGTAATTTCAAATCCATTTGATGTTAAATCGCCAATGGTAACCTTTTGTTTCTGTACAATGGCAGTATCTTTATCATCTTTTATAATAAATACAAATCTTCCGTCAGAATCTTCTCCTACAGCATTTGCAGGAACAGTTAAAACCCCATTGATTCCTTTTACACTAGCAAATTCAAAGAATACATTTGCAGCCATACCGCTTTTAATCTTTTCATCTTTATCTGTAATTGTAACAGTTACTGGATAAGTGGATGTATTATTATTAATTGCAGGTGCAACTTCTGTTACAATTGCATTAAATTTTTTATTCTCAATAGCCGTAAATGAGACTGATACCTTCATTCCTTTTTCTACTGAATTAATGATTGATTCTGGTAAACCTAAACTAATTTCAATTGAAGAGTCTGCATTTAAAACTCCAACTATTTGACCTGGCCCAACATTTTCATCAATTTCAGCAGTAACTTGGGCAATTACTCCATTTTCAGGAGCATACAGATAACCAAAATCAATTTTATCTTTTTGTATTGCAACACTTCTTTTTGAGGATTCGTAACTGGCTACAGCTGTTTTATAAGAGTTTTTTGCTGCTTCATAATCACTTAAAGAAGCACTTCCTTTTTCATACAACAAACGAATTCTATTTAAATTTAATTTAGTGGTATTCATTTGCGATTCTGAACTGTTTTTCCCTTCTATTGAAGATTCATAACTTAATCTTGCTGAAACATTGTCTAAAGTTCCTAAAAGTTGATTTTTACGCACCTTTTGGCCAAGTTTCAAATTAAATTTAGTTATGATTCCACTACTTCTAAAACTTAAATTAATAACCTTTTCAGTTTTAGCAGTTCCTGAAAACTGACGAGTTGTTTCACCACCTAAATAGGCTACTTCTGCATACTTTACTGGTCTAACCGGTATTTTTTCTTTAACCGTTTTTTCATTGCAACCCATAAAAGATAAGAGAAAAGCTAAAGAACTAATTTGATATATTTTTTTAAACATTTTATATTTAAATTTAATCTTGATTATTAATAAACTTTAAAAAGCGCTCAATAAATGCCTCTCGTTCAGTTTCGTTTTGTAATATAAAAAATAGACCTAATGATCTTTCCAATTGCATTGAAACTTGCAGGTAATTGTAATTTGCATTAGCACTTGCCAATTGAGCTTGTAAAAAATTATTTTGAGCATCTAATAATTGAACAATATTTACTGCACCGTTTTCATATGATGTTGTTGTTAATTCTAATGCCTCTTTTGCTGTATTTTCAAATACTTTAGATAACTCGATATTAGAAATTTGATTTACCAAGTCTAAAACAGCATCATTTATATTTTTTTCAATACTTAAAGCTACGTTATCTTTAGAAATCTCAAGTTGATCTTTTTGAATATCTGCAATTTGTTTATTTAAATTTCTATTGTTTTGATTGAATATTGGAATAGAGACATTTAAGCCTACTGTATAATAGCCTTGAGGCATTGCTGGAAATCCTTGAGGAAAATTAACACCAACTCCAGATCTAGAAAATTCATAATTATATTGCCCTTGTAATGCAATTGTTGGAATAAATCTACCAACTCCATAAAGTTTTTGACTTCTTTTAGCAGCATCAATATTATAATCTAAAGACTTTAATTCTGGTGAGTTAGCCATTCCTTCTTGAATTAAAAATTTAACAAAAGGAATTCTTAAAGTAGGGTCATCTAAATATTTACCTAATTCTTCATAATTATAATTTTTGAAAATTCCACTTTTCAGTTGTGCTTCTTCAACATCAATCTTTGTATCAATAGCATTATTTAATAACTGATTTAAAACATAATACCCCTTTTCAAGTTGATTAATAGCTTCAATCATTTGTTGGGTATTTTGAGCCATTTGAGACCTAAACCTTAACACATCTGATTTGCCTGATTGCCCAGCTTCATAATTTTCTTGGGCTATTTTTAAATTATATTTTGTTAACTCTAAGTTTTGGTTTTGAATAGAAAGATTTGCTTTTAGAATTAATGCTGTAAAATAAGCTGTAGCAACATTATAAATAGTGTTTAAAGATTCGCTATTGTAACTTTCTTTTTGTGCTTTTAATAAAGACTTTTTTATACCAATATTAGCATTTGCATTTTCAGAAAGTATAGTTTGACTTAAAGTTAAATTTCCAAGGGTGCTAATTTCAGGATTTTGACCGTTACTTATTTGTGCCAAGTCTGGATCAATATAATTACCAACTGCATTTAAATTTAAATTAGGTAAATATGCACTATTTGCAATATTTTTATCTTTTTCGCTAATTAATAAATCTTTTTGAACTTCTTTTAAAGATAAGTTTTTGTCTATTGCTTCTTTAATTATTGTTTTAAGATTATATGTTTTATCTGCTATAATTTCTTTTGGGTCTCCAGTAAAACTAGTTGAAGCAATTAAACTATATTTTAATGGTAAACCTATTTTTTCTGCTGTATTATAATTTACTGTAAGATTTTTCTGAGTATTAATATTCGATTCTAAATCTGATAATTCGACACCATTCACTACAGATTCTACTGTTAACGCTATTCTTCTAAAATATTGATCAATTTCTGATTGACCATGATTGGTAGCTAAAATGCCATTTTCTATACTACTTGCAGGAATTGTTGAAAATGAAGGAAGTTTCTTGGAAATAAAAATATTAGATAATTCTTTAATTTCATCATTTGAAAAATAAGTTGCACTTGCTATGTAAACCGCATCAAGATTGTCTAAATTAGCATTGATTTGTGACGTACTTGAAAATGGAATAAGTTTAGTGGAAATATTTAACTCCTCTCCTATCTTATCAAATGTTGATTTAATTGGAAAATTTTCTAAAAAAGTGTTTTCAATTATTATACCTATTTCTTTAGCATTTGATAACTTTATTAATAATTCTAAATCGTCTTTGTAGGATTGTGAAGTAACAAAAGAGATGAAATTTGATTTGTTTTTTTCTGCATCATTATTTCCCGAAAGTTCTTTACTTAATGAGCCAAATACAATAGTGGGTTTTGTATAAGATTCAAATTGAGAAATCACATAATTATTTACAACTCCAAATGCTAAAATTATATCAACATTATTGTCAACAATAGTTTTATAATTTTCTTTTGCAAGATCAGTATTAAAATTATTTTCTAATTCTGCAGAAAAAAATAATTCTGCATCTTCACCAACAACAGCTGTAATTTCTTTCTTTAAAGATGCTAACAAGATGCTTGTTTGATCTGTTTTTTTATCAATAGAAATTCCAATATTTACTTTTTTTTGACCCTGTGTATAAAAACTCAAAAATGTAAAAAGAAGTCCAAATAATAAATATTTTTTTATAATTCTCATACAAATGCCTTCTAAATATTTAATAATAGTTAAAGAAACGTTAACGAATATAAAAATAAAAAATTATTATATCGCAAAATCTTATTTTTTTAGTTAAAATTACTTTAATTTAAATATTTTGAACTTAAACTATTTTAAGTTTAATGTATTTTTCCTTTTAATAAAAAGTTATAATTTAATGTAGTTTTTAAATATTTAATTAAATGAAAAGATGACTCAATTAAAAGATTTAGAAATAAAAATATTCTTGTTTTAAATAATTAAGATAAAATATATTCAATTTATTTTTAGTATATATCGCTAATATTAGTTAGATTTATAGTAATATTTTGGACCCCCACTAAAATTATGCACTCTTGAAAAGCAACATTTATATATTTTTTTTACTTTTTTCATTAAATGTTAGTGGTTTTAATACATATCCCCAAAAAAAAGACACGTTAAATTTTACCATTGAAGAATTATTCCAAAAAAATGGAATAAAGTTAGATAATAATTGGGAATTTTATTGGAAAGAATTTATTCATCCTAAAGATATTCAAGAAAAAACACCTTTAAATAAAGTAAGTTTAACCTCATGGACAAACTATTTAGACACAAAAAGTACTAATTTACCACCTTTTGGATATGCTACTTATAAATTAAATTTCTCTATCCCAAAAGAAAGGCCAAATATCTCTTTATATATACCTAGAATTATTGCTTCCTATAAAATATGGATTAATGGTGTATTTATATTAGAAATGGGACAAGTTGGAAAATCTAAAACAAATACTTTACACCGAAGATTTTCAAAAATAATTCCATTAGATACCAAAGTAACCGATTTTGAAATCGTTATACAAGTTGCGAATTTCTACAATAAAAAAGCTGGAATAACGGAACCTATTATTTTAGGTGAAAACAATTTAATTTTTTACAGAAAATCATTACAAACTATGGTAGATATGTTTTCTATTGGTAGTTTATCTTTTGTAGGGATTGTATTTTTAGTGTTTTATTTATTGTATTGGAACAAAGACCAAGCTGTACTCTATTTTTCTTTGATGTGTATTGCCTTATCTTACCATACTTTAAATGATAGATATGCCCCATTATCAAAAATTTTTGATGGAATTAGCTGGGTTTTCTTGGCAAAGACAGAATATATTTCTACCTACATTGTTGGCATAAATGCGAGTTTCTTTTTTGCACTAATATTAAAAGATTTTATGCATAAATGGTACAAAAAGGTTGTGCTTTATATTTCAATTATGATAACTATATTGGCTATTGCATTACCACCTCCATTTTTCACAGAATTAATATTACCATTTTTAATATTTATGCTTGTAAATATTGGTTATATGTTTATTATAACTATAAAATCTATAACAGCAAAAAGTAATATTTCTAAGTTATTACTGGTAAATATTGTTTTAGCCATGTTTATTTTTTTAGGTCACATACTGTTTTACATAGATGAGAATGAGATAGCCTTAATATATATAAAATTTGGATATATTTTAGTCTTTTTATCCATGTCAATGTTATTATTGCAGCGATTTTCAAAATCTTTTCATAATTTAGAAAAAGCAAATATTTTTGCGTTACAGCAAAAACAAGAAATTATTGCACAAACCAAACAAATAAGTTTAGTTAATATAAAATTAGCAGAAAACCTTAAACTTTTAAAAAGTAATAATGAAGAATTAGACGATTTTAATCATATAGTTTCACATGATTTAAAAACTCCTTTAGTATCTGTGCATTCTTTAGCTTCTTTTATTGAAGAGGATTTAAATATAAACATAGATGCAAATACAAAAAGTCATTTAATAATGATTAAACAAGTTGTTTCTAAGATGGAAGCTTCAATTAATGGGCTATTAGAATATTCTAAATTCGCAAAAGGTAATAAGCGTAAAGAAGTTTTTAGTATTAATAAAATGATCAAAGAAACTGTTGTTCTGCTAGACCCTAAAAATAAAAGTATAATAAATTTACCAAAAAATGATTTTATTATTTACACTAATCAAATTGAACTAGAACACGTATTTCAAAATTTAATTGGAAATTCTATAAAGTATAATAATAAAGAAAAAACTATTGTAGATATATCAGTAGTTAAAAATAAAAATGAATATCTCTTTTATGTTAGTGACAATGGACCAGGAGTTGAAAGTCAATATCACAATAAAATTTTTAAGATTTTTAGCCAACTAGAAAACACTGATAAAAGTTCAGGAGTTGGTCTAGCTATTGTGAAAAAAATAGTTTCAAACAATAATGGCATTATTAAAGTCTCTTCTAAAAAAAATAAGGGATTAACCATTTCTTTTTCTTGGATAGCCGAAAGTGATCCAAATAAAAGAAATTAATCTTAGAGTTTTATTTAAATTAAACGTCCTTTCTCAAAACCTCTAGAGTGAACTTTTTAAAACTGATTTTAAGTCACTAACTAAATTCAAATAAAACAACTCGCGTAGTAGATATAGGTAAAACACTAAAAATGGATTTTTTTCAGATTTAGAGGATTATTTAAACAATATTAATCTTAATTTGACTAAAAAAATGATTTTATATTCCTTCGTTATTATTGAAAAATATTGGTAATTTCCTTTGTTAAATCAATCGGAAGGAATACATTCTTTTAAAATTAAATATTAGCTAAAAATGTTTGGAAAACATCAAGAGATTATCGTTTTTAATAAAAAGTTATTTTTTATAAAAATAGAAACGAACTATTTTAGTTGATACTTTTTAAAATTAAATTCTATTAATTTTAATTTAAATATTCAATAAGATTTTAAATTACAGCTTACGAGTGGCTAGCTAGCTATATGATATTTCATATTTTCTTTAATGTAGCTTTTTAAAACTCCTTTGCTCTTTAATTCATCAATAACATTATATAGTGATAAAATCGTTGAAATATTATCTACTTTTTTTAAAATCTGAAAACTAGTTAAGGGCTTATTCTTTATTACTCTTAAAACTGATTTTTGTTGCTCTGTTAAAACATTTGTCTGCATAGTGTAAAATTTAGATTTATCGAAAGTTAAGGTGATTCTAATATTTAACAGAAAATATTAGTCAAATAGCAACAAATATTACTTGAGTTGGTATTTACTATAGATAAATGGTATTTGATAACTCACTAAAATAATATTAGTTGAGCGTTTTTAAAACAGATAGCTATCGGAAATTTAATTAAGCGGCAAAATGATAAGTCTGATTGTGCTTAACATAACTTTGGATTAAACCTTTATTTCTTAATTTATCCAAAATATTATATAAAGATAATATTAAAGAAATATTATCTACTTTTTTTAAAATTTCAAAACTTGTTAGGTGCTCTTGTTTTACAACTTGGAGAACTGATTGTTCTGCAAATGTTAACGTTGAATTTGTCATAAGGATAATTTATCAGGTTTTAACAAATATAGTTTAATTTAATATATTGATAAAACTGAGCACCAAATTATAAACTATTCTTTTCTGGAAGAAATAAAATAAACGCCTAAAAGCAAAATTATTGAAGCAATTATAGATTGTACATTTAATTTTTCATCTAAAAAATACCACCCCATAATTAAAGCAATTACAGGATTTACATAAGCAGAAGTGGAAACTTTTTCTGGGGAAACTCTTTTTAACAAAAAATTAAAGGCGGTAAAAGCTATAATACCTCCAAAGATTATTAAAAATAACATTGAAACTTGAACTTTAAATGACCAAATTAATGGAGAAGACCATTTTTCTTGAAAAAAGAAACTTATACTAGTTAAAAATAAACTCCCAAAAATCATTTGATATCCAGAACTTACCAAAAAATTCTTTGGGAGTATTGCCTTAGCTACAAAAATACTACCATAACTCCAACTTAAAACACACGTAAGGATTATTAAAATACCTATTAAGGTGCTATTTGTTGTTGTTAATTCTTCTTGACTTATTAATAAAAACATTCCAAGAATACCTAAAAACACTCCTAAAATAGATTTCTTTTTCATTTGCTTTTTATCAATAATTCGCATCATTATTAGAACAAATAAGGGATTAGTAGATGCAATTAGAGAACCAAACCCACTATCAACAAATTGCAAAGCCCAGACAAACACGCTGTTTCCATAAATTAAAAAGAAAAATGATGTTATCAATATATTTATAAATTCTTTCTTTGAAATTTTTAAATCTGCATTTGTTATATATGCAATAAAAATCATAATACAACCTGCAGTAAAAAATCGAATAGAAGCCAAAAAAAATGCTGGTAATTCTGTAACAGCAATTTTATTAAATAAATATGTTGATCCCCAAATGACATAAATAGCAAAGAAGGAGAGAATAATTAATGCTTTAGAATTTTTCAACTATTTAATATATTTTTACAAAAATACTATTAAAAAGCTCAGAATGTAAATTCTTATAGAAAATGACATTTTAATAATTATAGGGAAATCAGTTTTAGTGATTATCTATTTGCAATAGTTACAGAAATCACTTATTTCTCTGCCAAATTTTGAAGATCTTTTATTATTTTAGAATATATAGTTCTATGATTTTATTTAAAGTTAATAATTTAAACCTCATAAGTTTTAACCTATGAGGTTTTGGTTCACAAACCATTATCAAACTAACTATTTTCTTTTTCTTTTTTAGTATTGATAAACTCTGAATCTCTGTTGTTTTTTTGAATGGTAATTGCACCAAAAAGACTTAACAAATAGGAAATTCCATAAAAACCTTTTTCACTCAATAATAAATCTGCATTCCTTAAACCTATAGTTAATAAAAGTAAAGAGGCAATTACTATTACCCAACTCATACCATAATACATTTCGCTAGTTTTTAAGCCTTCAACTTTATCTCTTACTGCTTTTTGGAGTGAGATTACAGCATAAATACCCATTAATAAAATGGCAAAATAATATCCTTTTTCGTTCAACTGCATGGATGCATTCCACAATCCAATGCAATAAGACAATAAACCTATAATAGCAACTCCCCAAGTTGCGCCAATGTAAGCAGATGTTGGTTTTTGAAGAAAATTACTACTCAATTTACTTTTTTTTACTTGTTTTTTAATTTCTTCACTTGATGAAACTGATGTTTGATAATTCATAATATTTAGTTTAATAATTATGATACAAATTTGATTTAATTTGTAGTTGTTCCAAATCCTATTTCTTAAAATTACTGACGATATATTATATAATTTCATGTATTTTATCAATTATTCATTACATTTATTTAAATTTTACTGTCGACTTAATGATTGATTTAAAACAAATATTAAATACTTTTTCAGAGGATAATCAAAAAGAATTTTTACTTTATCTTGATAAAAAGAACAAAAGAAAAGATGCTAAAAACCTACAACTAACAAGTTTATTGTTAGAAGACAATTATTCTTCTAATGAACTTTCTGAGCTAATCTATGGCAAACAAAATAAGGTGGCTTTGCACGCTCTTAGGAAACGTTTATTCAGTTCTATTATTAATTTTACGGCAGATACTAATATAAAGCAAGAAAAATCTATTGATATTAAATTGATTAAACATATTCTTTCTGCTCGCAGTTTTTTTGAAAAAGATCAAATTATTATTGGCTATCAAATTTTAGATAAGGCTGAAGTTATTGCGAAAGAACAACAACTTTTTACCATTTTAAATGAAATTTATCATACTAAAATTCAGTACTCATATAATAATAACAAAATTATTTTAGAGGAGTTAATTGTTCAATTTAAAGAAAATCAACAGAAATTAATTTTAGAAGAAACCTTAAATGTGGTGTATGCAAAAATTAGAAAAGCATTAAATACATTTCAACATTACAAATCAAAAATTGATATTAAAAAGCTTATTGATAAAAATTTGCATGAAGAAGGAATTAAAGATTACAATAAATTATCATTAAAATCTTTGTATCAAATATTACAGATTTTTAATATTGGTTCTTTTCAAAAATTTGATTACTGGAACATTGAGAATTTGGCAATAATAATCTACAAGGTTGTACGAAATCACAAATCAAAAGAAAAACAACTTTACTATCACATAGAAATTGTGTATTTGATTTCAAATATTTTTTTCAGAAATAAAAAATTTACAGAATCTTTTCAATATTTAAAGTTGATGGAATCTCTAATGAAAAATAATAAACAAAAGTATTACTCATTTTTTGAACCAAAATATAGTCTTCTACTTAGTTTAAATTTTAACTACTCTCAAAATCAGGAAAAAGCAATTTATCTTTTGCAAAAATCTATTCACAATAAAAATATTGACAGTATCACAAAATTGGATATGCAGCTTTCTTTGATTGTATTTTATTATCAAAAAGGATTATTAAAAGATGTACAAAATATTTTCTTGAAATTATATCATACAGATGAATGGTATATCAAAAAAGCAGGAATTATATGGACCATAAAAAAGAGTTTGATAGAAATCTTACTACATATTGATTTAGGAAATATCAATCTAATTGATTCAAGAATTAAAAGCTTCAAAAGGAAGTATATAAAGCATCTTAAAGAAATTAATCAAGAAAAGGTAATTACATACTTAAAACTGATTGAAATATATTATAAGAACCCAGAAATAGTAACAAATAGTACTTTCAAAGATAAAGTTGAAAATAATTTTAACTGGATAGAAAATGATAAAGAAGATATATTTATGATGAGCTTCTTTGCTTGGTTAAAAGCCAAAATAACCAAACAAGATTTATATTTGGTCACTTTAGAGTTAATTAAAGGATAAACCTATTTGTGACGCGCTTTTAATTCAGCTTCAATATCTTTTAAAGTAAAACCTTTTGCTTGCAGCAACATTAAGTAGTGAAATAACAAATCTGCAGATTCGTACAAAAATAAATCGTCATTATTATCCATAGCTTCTATAACTGTTTCTACGGCTTCCTCTCCTACTTTTTGTGCTACTTTATTAATTCCTTTAGAAAACAAACTAGCAACGTAAGATTTTTTAGTGTCTTTATTAGCAACTCTCTCTGAAATTATAGCTTCTAAAGTAGAAAAGAACCCATAATTAGGATTATTTTCTCCATTCCAACAAGTACCAGTACCTTTATGGCATGTAGGACCATTTGGTTTTACAAATACTAATAAAGTGTCATTATCACAATCTAATTTTATATCTATAAGATTTAGTACGTTACCACTTGTTTCACCTTTGGTCCAAAGTCTATTTTTAGTCCTGCTAAAAAAAGTTACTAATTTTGTATCCATGGTTTTTTTAAAAGCTTCTTCATTCATATAACCTAACATCAAAACATTTTTTGTTGTCGAATCTTGAATAATTGCTGGTACTAAACCATCGTTGTTTTTATTAAAATCTATATCCATAATTATATTCTAACGGGAATACTATTGTTCTTTAATTCTTTTTTTAAATCTAAAATTGGAATTTCTCCAAAATGGAAAACACTTGCTGCTAAAGCTGCATCAGATTTTCCATACTTAAAAGTATCTACAAAATGCTGCACTGTTCCTGCTCCACCAGAGGCAATAATTGGAATATTTACCAAAGTTGATAAATGTGCCAAAGCTTCATTTGCAAAACCTGCTTTAGTGCCATCATGATTCATAGAGGTAAATAAAATTTCTCCCGCTCCGCGAGCTTCTACTTCCTTTGCCCAGTCAAATAACTTTATTTCTGTAGGAATTGTTCCTCCAGCCAAATGGACAATCCATTCTCCTTTTATTTGTTTTGCATCAATAGCCACAACAACACATTGACTGCCAAATTTATTTGATAATTCGTTTATCAATTCAGGTTTTTTAACTGCTGATGAATTTATAGAAACTTTATCTGCACCACATTTTAATAATGCATCTACGTGTTCTATAGAAGATATTCCTCCACCAACTGTAAACGGAATATTTACTTGCTCAGCAACTTTTAAAACCATCTCTAAAGTAGTTCCTCTATTCTCTAATGTTGCGGCAATATCTAAAAAAACAAGTTCATCTGCACCTAACTCAGCATATTGTTTTGCTAAAACTACAGGATCTCCTGCATCAATTAAATTCACAAAATTTACACCTTTAACTGTTCTTCCATTTTTTATATCTAAGCAAGGTACTATTCTCTTTGTTAGCATATTATTGATTAATTATAAAATTTTCTAACTGCTTTAAACTAATTTTATTCTCATAAATTGCTTTACCAATAATTACACCTTCACATCCAATTTCTTTTAATTTTGGGAGTTCTTCAAAGGTTGAAATACCTCCAGAAGCAATTAATTTTACATTTTTTACTTCTGACAAAATATTTGAATACGTTTTAAAACTTGGACCTTGTAACATCCCATCTTTAGAAATATCTGTACAAATAATATACGCAATTCCTTTTTGCTGATAAGCTGTAATAAAAGGAATTAATTCTAAACTACTTTCTTCTTGCCAACCATTAGTTGCTATTTTACCTCCAGAATTATCAGGATAAAAATCTGCTCCTAAAATAATTTTATTTGCTCCAAATTTAGAAATCCAATTTTCAAAAATAGTTGGATTTTTAACAGCAATACTACCACCAGTTATTTGATTGGCTCCCGAATTGAAAGCTATTTCTAAATCTTTATCCGATTTCAAACCTCCTCCAAAATCTATTTTTAAATCAGTTTTAGTGGCAATTTTCTCTAATACTTTATAATTGATTATTTGACTTGCTTTTGCTCCGTCTAAATCTACAACATGTAAATATTCAATTCCTGCATCTTCAAATTCTTTGGCAACTTCAATCGGGTTTTCATTATAAATTTTTTTTGTGTTGTAATCTCCTTTGGTTAAGCGAACACACTTTCCTTCAATAATATCAATAGCTGGTATTATTCTCATTTTATAATTCTATAAAGTTTTTTAAAATTTTTTCTCCTTCTACTCCACTTTTTTCTGGATGAAATTGAGTTCCGTAGAAGTTATCCTTTTGTAATGCGGATGCATACTCCATTTCATAATCTGTTTTAGCAATCATATCGACACATTTTTCAGCATAAAAACTATGTACTAGATACATAAATTCATTTTCTTTTATACCTTTAAATAAATCAGATTTTAAATCAGAAATAGTATTCCATCCCATTTGAGGAACTTTAACTGCGTTTGTAAATCGTTTTACGGCGACATCAAAAATCCCTAAACCTTGGGTATTTCCTTCATCTGTATAGTTACACATTAATTGCATGCCTAAACAAATACCTAAAACAGGTTGTTTTAAAGCTGGAATTACTTTATTTAAGCCGCTTTCTTGCAACATTTTCATTGCTGAACTTGCCTCACCAACACCAGGGAAAATAACTTTATCTGCTATTTTTATTTGGTTGATATCATTTGTTAAAATAGCATCAATTCCTAATCTTTTAAAAGCAAATTGAATACTTTTAATATTACCAGCACCATAATCTACAATAACCAAATTCATCTATAACATTCCTTTTGTGGATGGTAAAAACATCTTATTAACATCTCTTTTTACGGCCATTTTCATCGCTTTAGCGAACGCTTTAAAAATACCTTCAATTTTATGATGCTCATTAGTACCTTCTGCCTTTATATTTAAATTACATTTTGCACCGTCTGTAAATGATTTGAATAAGTGGAAAAACATTTCTGTTGGCATATCTCCTATTTTTTCACGCTTAAAATTCGCATCCCATTCTAGCCAATTTCTACCTCCAAAGTCAACAGCTACTTGCGCTAAACAATCGTCCATAGGTAAGCAAAACCCATATCTTTCTATCCCTAATTTGTTGCCTAATGCTTTGTTGAATAATTCTCCAAAAGCAATCATGGTATCTTCAATAGTGTGGTGTTCGTCAACTTCTAAATCTCCATCAACCTTAATTGTTAAATCCATTGCGCCATGTCTACCAATTTGATCTAACATATGATCAAAAAACTTTAAACCAGTATCAATATTGTTTTGACCTGAACCGTCTAGATTTAGTTTGATGTAAATCTTTGTTTCATTAGTATTTCTAGTAATTTCTGAAACTCTATCCTTTAGTTTTAAAAACTCATAAATTTTAGCCCAATCTGTAGATGTTAATGCAATAACCTCTAAAATTTCTTGTTTTTCTGATTCAATTTCATTTACACCTAAATCAGAACTTTGAGAGAGAAAAATACCTTTTGCTCCTAAGTTTTTTGCCAATTCCATATCTGTGATTCTATCACCCAAAACAAAAGAACTTTCTAAATCATAATCATTAGAAAAATATTTTTTTAATAAACCTGTTCTTGGCTTTCGAGTAGGGGCATTTTCATGAGGAAAACTTTTATCGATTAAAATTTCAGAGAATACAACTCCTTCTTTTTCAAAAGCAGAAATTATTTTATTTTGAGCAGGCCAAAAAGTATCTTCAGGAAAAGAATCAGTGCCCAATCCGTCTTGATTGGTTACCATAACTAATTCATAATCTAATTCACTAGCAATTTTAGCCATGTACTGGAACACTTTTGGGTAAAACTCTAACTTTTCTAAACTATCTAATTGATAATCTACAGGAGGCTCTAACACCAACGTTCCATCTCTATCTATAAAAAGTACTTTTTTATTCATTTTTATATTTCTTTAAGTGCTTTTAGTAATTTTTCGTTTTCAGCTTGAGTTCCAATAGTAAAACGCAAACAGTTTTCGCACAAAGATTGCGTAGTTCTATTTCTAACCACAATTCCTTTATTGATTAATTGATTATATCTTTTTGTTGCATCATCAACTTTAACCAAAACAAAATTACAATCTGTTTTGTAAATTATTTTGATGAACGAAATATCCTTTAATTGTTGAATCAAATAAAAGCGATCTTTAATTATTGTATCAACTTCTCTTTTAACTTCATTTATATTTTGTAATCTAGAAATTGCCTTTAATTGCGTCAATTCATTAACATTATAAGGAGGTTTAATTGTATTTAATACAGAAATAATTTCTTTGGATGCGTAACAAACTCCCAAACGAATTCCTGCTAAACCGTATGCTTTAGACAACGTTTGTGTGATTATTAAATTTGGAAATACATCTAATTTATTCAACCAACTTTGTTGTTCTGAAAAATCAATATAAGCCTCATCAATTACAACCAATCCTTTAAATTGTTTTAAAAGCGCTTCTACTTTATCAATAGAAAAACTATTTCCTGAAGGATTATTAGGAGAACATAAAAATAAAATTTTAGAATTTAAATCTTGTTCTTTTAAAATATCATCAACCTTTGGTTGAAAGTTCTTATTGAGCAAAACTTTACGATTTTCAATAGCATTTATATTTGCCAAAACAGTATACATTCCATAAGTTGGTGGTAGTGTTATAATATTATCTTTGTTTGGTTCACAAAATGCTCTGAAAATTAAATCTAAAACTTCATCACTACCATTGCCTAATAAAATATTTTCTTTAGAAATATTTTTAATTTTAGAAAGTAAATCTTTAACATCATTTTGTTGTGGGTCAGGATAACGGTTTACACCATTTTCAAAAGGATTTTCATTTGCATCTAAAAATACCATTTGATCTGAAGTAGCATCTTTGTATTCGTCTCTTGCGGAAGAATATGGCTTAATATTCTTAATATTTTCTCTGACTAAATCTAAAATATTCATGATTCTAAATCTTTTAGACGAAGCGTAACTGCATTTTTGTGCGCTTTTAACCCTTCTGCTTCTGCCATTAACTCAATTGCACTGCCAATATTCTGAATTCCTTTTTTAGAGATTTTTTGAAACGTAATACTTTTTGTAAAACTATCTAAATTTACTCCTGAATAAGCTTTACTAAATCCATTTGTTGGTAAGGTATGATTTGTACCTGACGCATAATCTCCTGCACTTTCAGGCGTGTAATTCCCTATAAAAACAGAACCTGCATTTTCAATATTATCTACATAATAATCATTATTATTTGTGCATACAATAAAATGTTCTGGGCCATATTCATTAATCAATTCCAAGGCAATTTCATTATTCTCTACAAAAATTGATTTTGAATTTGCAATCGCTTTTTTGGCGATATCAATTCTTGGTAATTCTAAAATTTGCAAATTGATCTCTTTTTCAACTTCATTTATTAATTTTTTTGAAGTAGAAACTAAAATTACTTGACTATCCACTCCATGTTCAGCTTGACTTAACAAATCTGATGCAACATAACTCGCTTTTGCAGTATCATCTGCAACTACTAATAATTCGCTGGGTCCTGCTGGCATATCAATAGCAACACCAAATTTTGTGGATAATTGTTTTGCAACTGTTACATATTGATTTCCAGGTCCGAAAATCTTATATACTTGTGGAATATTTTCTGTTCCAAAAGTAAATCCTGCAATTGCCTGAATACCTCCAACTTTAATTATTTTTGTAACACCACATAAATTAGCTGTATATAAAATTGCTGGGTTGATGTTTCCATTTTTATCTGGTGGAGAGCATAATACAATTTCCTTACATCCTGCAATTTGTGCAGGAATAGCCAACATTAAAACTGTTGAAAGCAAAGGTGCTGTGCCTCCAGGAACATATAAACCTACTTTTTGAATGGGTCTTTTTTCTTGCCAACATTCCACACCTTCTGTGGTTTCTATGTAAACTTTTTCTGTTTTTTGTGCATTATGAAATTTGTTAATATTTTTATACGCTTTATTAATTGCTTCTTTTAATTCATTTGCAACTAAAATCTCAGCATTTTCTATTTCTTGTTCTGTGACTAAATTGTTTTTTAAAGTAATTCCGTCAAATTTAGAAGTGTATTTATTTACAGCAACATCCTTATATTCTTTAACCTCAGTAAATATTTGGTTTACTTGGTTTTCAATGTCATCTACTGTTTTGGTTGGTCTTTCTAATATTTTAGACCAATTTGCTCTTTTTGGATTTAAAATTGTCTTCATTATAAAACCATTTTTTCAATTGGGCAAACCAAAATACCTTCTGCTCCATTAGCCTTTAACTCATCTATAATTTCCCAAAACTGATTTTTAGAAATTACAGTATGCACAGAACTCCAACCTTTTTCAGCTAAGGGCAAAACTGTTGGGCTTCGCATTCCTGGCAATAAATCAAGGATAGATTCTAACTTGTTGTTTGGAGCATTTAGCAATACATATTTAGAATTTCTTCCTTTTAAAACTGATTGAATTCGAAATTGAATTTTTTCTAATATAGCTTTTCTTTCACTGTTTATTTGAGGTGAAACTGCTAAAACCGCTTCTGATTTTAAAAGTACTTCAATTTCTTTCAAACCATTTTTGAATAATGTACTTCCACTGGATACGATATCACAAATACCGTCAGCCAAACCAATATTAGGAGCAATTTCTACAGAACCATTAATTTTATGCAACTGTGCTTCAATATTTTGCTCATTTAAAAACTTTTTTACAGTTTCAGGATATGAGGTTGCAATTCTTTTTCCTGCCAAATCTTTTAATGAATTTGCATTAGATTCTTTAGGAACTGCGATTGAAACTTTACATTTAGAAAACCCCAATCGTTCTATAAATTGTATATCGTTTCCTTTTTCTATTAGAACATTCTCACCAATAATAGCAGCATCCACTACACCATCTTTTAAATATTGAGGAATATCTCCATTTCTCAGATAAAAAACTTCTACAGGGAAATTTCTTGCAGCTGCTTTTAACTGATCTTTACCATTATCTATGGAAATACCAATATCTTTTAAGATTCGCATAGAATCTTCATTTAGTCTCCCTGATTTTTGTACTGCAATTCTTAAATTACTCATTTTTTGTTTTATTTGATTTGAGCAAATTGGTTTAAATTAAAAAACCTGTTTGATTTGCTCAAACAGGTTTATAAATATCTTGATTTTATTCAATACATTTTTAAATCGCTTGAGAGCAATTATAAAAATGATGGTGATGATTTTGAATAAATTTCATTATTTCGTATTATAGTGCAAATATCTTAATATTATCTTATAACTTCCAAATGATAATTAAAATATTTTCACAAAAATAGAATATTTATCAAAATTTGAAATATTGTTATTTTTAAGTTAGAACACAGCTTCATCTTTTTACTTAGATTATCAGGTATAAAAATTATTATTTTGTTTAAACTACCAAATCATTTTAACATCATATCTTTATAAAATAAAAGTTCATGTTTCTTTTTGTTATTTTTACACAACAAATAAGAGAGAAAATACGTTCGAATTAATTTAATTAAATAAAATAATGAACCGAGCCATAATCGATATAAATGATTATACCATTCTGTTGGAAGAAGCCACCTCTCAAGATAATTTAATCGATTCTTGTTTTTTTGACGAACCTGTAATAGCTATAGCTTTTTATGGTGCTGGTGACGTTGGTCTTAAAGTTAAGTTTGATAGCAACACTAAAAAGTTTCATCACACTAAAGGAATGGTATTATCATTTTATGCAGATAGTAAAGTAGAATTTGAACATCATATTTCTAAACTAAAACCATTACAGTGTTTAGTCATAGCCACTACTATCAAAAATTTAGATAAATTACCTAGTGGTACGGGTATATTTTTAGAAAAATTTTTAAATCAGTTGGTACACCCAAAAGACCATTATGTTGAAGGTCCTGTATTTAATATGATTCCAGAAATGTATCAACTCGTTGAACAATTTTTTAGTAATACGTATAAAAACGAAATTAAAATGTTGTTTTACAAAAGCCATATGACAGCACTACTTTCACATTATTTTGGTCAATTAGCGAAACAACAAAATACGAAGCTTAACACTTCTCAACTCGAGAAAATTAATCAAGCTCAAGAAATTTTAGTATCCGATTTAGAAAACCCTCCTTCTTTAACAGAACTAGCTAACAAAATAGGAATTAATACTAATAAGCTAAAGGTAGAATTCAAAGCTCAGTTTGGAGTACCCGTTTTTAAGTATCTTCAAAATGAAAGATTAACTAAAGCTTACAATTTGATAAAGAACCAAAGGAAAACTATTCAAGAAGCAGCTTGGGCTGTTGGATATGATAGTTTGGGTTCTTTCTCTAATGCTTTTGAAAAAAAATTTGGTTATAGACCTAGTCAAATTTAAAATTCTTTTCGAATAAATCATAATGCTTTCAGAATAAGTAAATAGCCAGAAGCTATTATAGATTTGTATCATAATTAAACATCAAAAAATTATGATCAAAAAAATGTTATACAGTATTGTTTGTGGAATTTTAGTTTGGGTTTTAGGTGTAAGCTTTTATCTATTATCATTTTACTTACCTGTCCTGGAGAATTCTGAGCTTCAATCTAATATTGTACTTGCTTTTGCTATCATACCATGTGCAAGTCTTGGAACCTATCTATTTTATAAAAAGAGCTATAGGAAACCATCAATATTAGCGCTGACATTCATAGCAGTTTCAATTATTTTAGATAGTTTGATAACAGTTCCACTATTTATAATTCCGGATGGTGGAAGCTACGGTACTTTTTTTGGAGACCCCATGTTTTATACTCTAATTGTTGAGTTTTACTTTATTGTTATGTATTTCGGTAATTATTTAATTAAAATGGATAAAACAAAAAAACAACTTAATACTGTTACTCATGGTTAATTATTTAATGGGAATTATAATATTGATTTCAATTAATTCTGTTGAAACCTATGAATCAATACAAATAAACTATGAATCTTCTAAGCCCCTTACTTTAAATGATATAACTGGATATTATAATGAAAAGGCTTATCAAATTTTAAATAATAAATGCAACGTTTGTCACCGTAAACGAAACAGGAGAAGAATATTTACGAAAGAAAATATGGATACTTGGGCAAATGATATTTACAAACAAGTTTTTGTAAAAAAACGAATGCCTAAGGGTAAAAAAATAAAATTGAGTTCTAACGAATATCACGAATTATTAACTTGGATATCATCTACAAAAAATAATCAAAATGGAAATAAACTTTAAAATTATCGTCTTTATAGTAAGTATTTTATTTACAGGTTTAACAGCTGGATTATGTTTTACTTGGTGTAATGCTGTAACACCTGGAATTGGTCGACTAGACAATATTGGTTTTTTAAAAGCTTTTCAAGCTATGAATAGAGCTATCATCAATGGTCAATTTATGGTTGTTTTTATGGGGCCAACAATTTTAATCTTTTTAAATGCTTATCTATTTAGAGATAACAATACCGTTTTTTGGCTATTTCTTGTAGCAGCAATACTCTTCTTTATAGGCATAGGTTTGGTAACTGTTTTTGGTAATGTTCCTTTAAATGAGATCTTGGATGCATCAAACCTAGAAGCACTCTCAAAAGTAGAATTACAAGAACTTCGAAATAGATTTGAACAACCTTGGAATCGATGGCATATCATTAGAACGGTATCATCATTAATATCTTTTGTATTCTTAATTATAGGAATACTTTTTTCAAAATAATACTCAATTAAAATCAAATAAAAATTTAATTAATCAATATAAATTATGTCATTTTTTAAACATTTAAACGAACTATCAGATATTACAGATATTACTTGGAACGATCGAAAAAGGTTAGGCCCATTAGATAAAGCCTCACAACAAATTATGCGTGGAAAATCAAATTTTACTCACGCTCAAAAAGAGCTTTTTGCCGCCTATGTTTCTGGACTTAACGCATGTAGTTTTTGTTATGGTTCTCATGTAGCTGTAGCTGAAAATTTTGGTGTATCGCCAAAAATTGTAGAATCACTTTTAGAAGATATCGCCTCGGCTCCTATAAGTACTGAAGAAAAACCACTATTCAGTTATCTCAGAAAACTAACCTTATCCGCAAGTAAGCTAACACAAAATGATGCAGATAATGTATTCAATGCGGGTTGGAGTGAAGAAGATCTACAAGAGGTAATTCTAATTGGTTGTCTTTTCAATTTTTATAATCGATTACTTGATGGTCATGGAGTAAAAGGTAATAAAGCTATTTATCATTTTGGGGCAAGTCATTTGCATAAAAACGGGTATGGGGTGCCTTGGTTTATTGGATTGATAAAGGGATTCATTAAAAAAAGTAACTTAAAAAAAATTCAAGAATTTGAAGTATAAATAATATCAATTTAAATAAAGTAAAAATGAATACAGAAAATATTTTAGTCATTGGAGGAACTGGAAAAACAGGTCGCCGAGTAGTAGAACAATTAAATAAGAAAGGAATTGAACCCAAAATTGGTTCTAGAAATGCATCCCCAAGTTTTGATTGGGATGATAAAGATACTTGGGTAAACACCTTAAATGGTATCGAAAAAATGTATGTTACTTATTATCCTGATTTAGCAGTGCCAGGAGCTAAAGAGAAGATAGAAAGTCTAACATACTTAGCAAAAGAGTTAGGGATTAAAAAAATGGTGCTACTTTCTGGGAAGGGTGAAACAGAGGCCGAAGCTTGTGAAAATATTGTTATCAATTCAGGAATGGATTATAGTATAGTAAGAGCGTCTTGGTTTAACCAAAATTGGAGTGAAAGCTTCTTTTTAGATCCTATAATTTCTGGTGAAGTAGCTTTACCAATGGCTGAAGTATTAATTCCTTTTGTAGATGCAAATGATATTGCAGAAGTGGCTGCAACTGTATTACTAGATGATACTTATAATGGTGAAATTATTGAGTTAACTGGCCCAGAATTAATCACGTTTAAAGATATTGTGAATATCATTTCAAGGGTTAGCAACAGAAAATTAAACTTCTATGACATCACATTAGAACAGTATGTTGAGGGTATGAAACAAATGCAAATACCTGATGATGTTGTGTGGTTAATAGAGTATTTATTTAGTCATGTTTTAACCAATCCTAAGAATCAGCTAGTGGTTAATGATATTGAACGCGTTTTGGGTAGAAAGGCAAAGCCGTTTGCAGAATATGCACAAGAAACTGCAAAAACAGGTGTTTGGAATTAAGTATCATTAACTTGAATAATTAAAACAAGCCAATGACATTTAAAAACATACTTTCTCAAAATAGAGTCATATTTTAACACAAAAAAAAAGAAACTGATCGCTATATGATAAGATGCTTTGTTAAATTATGTAAAGTTTACTTGACATTTTGGAAAATGTATTTATATTTGTGTTAAGTTTATTTGTTATATAAAATTAAAATTATGGATCTAAAATCATTTATGGAATACGAAAGGAAAAGTTTGGAAAAGATGAAAAAATATCAATTACCAAACTGGTTTAAGAAAATTGGAATTGGAATAATTTTAATATCAATAGTAGCTTTTTTCGTGAATAAATTTTCCATTGAAGATATTGACATTAAACTAATTTCTAAATATGGCATACTTGTAGGATTATTACTAATCTCTATTTCAAAAGAAAAAATAGAGGATGAACTAATAACATCTTTAAGAATGCAATCATATACTTTTTCTTTTATTGCTGGTGTTATTATAACTTTATTAACAAATCCAATATTTAATTTCATAGCAAATTTTATTTCACAAAGGCAAGGAGAAAATTTCCAAGAAGTTGGAGATTGGGAAATATTATGGATTTTGTTGAGTGTACAGGTTTTTTATTTTGAATTCCTAAAACGAATGAATAAATGAAAAATAGACTAAAAATTGAAAGAGCAATACTTAATTTAACTCAAGATGAGCTTGCAAAAAAAATAGGAGTATCTCGACAAACCATTAGTTCAATTGAAAAAAACAGATATGTTCCATCAACTGTTCTTGCATTAAAACTATCTCTTCTTTTCGAAAAACCTATTAACGACTTTTTCGAATTAGAAGATAGTGAAATATCTATACTTCATAAATTAGATAAAAAAACGGATTAAATTTTTATTCGCAAATTAATAAACAACGAATTAAACGTCTAAAAAAATGAGAAAAATTACAACTTCAATATTTTTAATATTGATAACTTTAAATGCCAAAGCACAAAAAATTACAGGTAGCTGGTCTGGTAAGGTAAAAATTAGCGAAGAAAAGACATTAGAATTCAATTTTCATATTTCAAAGGATGGTGATAATTATACTACAATTATTGATATCCCTACAAACAGAGTAACCGGACTAAAACCCAAAGCTACAGGCTTTAAGAATGACACTCTTTTTATAAATGGTTCTAATTTAGGAATTAAGTATGAAGGTGTTGTGAATTGGAATACCCAAAAAATTACAGGGAATTTCTCGGAAAGTGGCAATACAATTCCTTTAAGTTTAGAAAAATTAAAGGAAAAACCCAAAACTGTAGCTAGAAAACCTCAAGAGCCTGTTAAACCTTACCCCTACAAGGAAGAAGATGTCAGTTTTAAAAACAATGCAGCTGAGATAACCTTGTCAGGAACATTCACTAAACCAAATGCTAAAAAAAAGTATCCTGTTGTTATTTTAATTACAGGAAGTGGACCTCAAGATAGAGATCAAACCTTTTCGGGACATAAGACGTTTTTAGTTTTAGCAGACTACTTAACAAGGCAAGGCATAGCCGTGTTAAGATATGACGATAGAGGGACAAGTGCATCTACCGGAGATTTTAGTGCAGCTACAACTGAAGATTTTGCAAATGATGTTGTTGCAGCAGTTAATTATCTAAAAACTCGTGATGATGTTGATACTCAAAACATTGGTTTAATTGGGCACAGTGAAGGTGGTATAATCGCCCCCTTAGCAGCAAACAAGATGAAAAATGATATTGCCTTTATTGTATCGCTAGCAGGCACAGGAATTATGGGTAGCGAACTAGTTTATAATCAAGTTGTCAGTATGAGAGCATTTCCAGTACCTAACGAAGAAGCTTTTAATTTATCGATGAGAAAAGCGATTGATATAGCAAGTTCATCTAAAGATTTACCTGAAATTAAATTAGAATTAAAAGAACATTATACAAAAGAAGTTGCACCAATATTAAGGCCAATGTTAGGTTCAGAGGAGAGAATTGAACAAATTATAAATGGATTGATAGAAGCACGAACAACAACATGGATAAGGTATTTTTATAATTATAATCCCGCAGATGAATATGCTAAGATCAAAATACCAGTATTGTCGTTAAATGGAAGTAAAGACACCCAAGTTCCAGCAAAAATTCACCAAGAAGGTATTAGAAAAGCATTAGAGAAGGCAGGAAATAAAAAGTCTGAAATTATTGAGCTTAAAGGTTTGAACCATCTTTTTCAGGTAGCAGGAACTGGAAAAATGGATGAATACATAAAAATTGATCAAACATTTTCACCAAATGCTCTCAAAATAATTTCTAATTGGATTTTAAATCATATAAAGTAACTATAATTAAGAATATTAAAATACAAACAATATGAAACATAAATATGTAGCTTTAGGATTGATTTTGGGAGCAGGAATTGGACTTTGTATTGGAGCTGTAACAAGTAGTATCGCCATTAGTTTACCTTTAGGTGCAGGAGCGGGATTAATTTTTGGGAAACTTTTTAAAAAATAGCAATGAAAAAAAATGATTTTAGAGAAATAATTAATAGCCTTTACAATATTTTCTCTAAGGGTGTTATAAAAATCACACTATATCGTCATTTAGTTAAAATACAGAATAAATATGATTAAAAAAGTAAATCCCTTTTTTTCAGGTATAGCAATACTTACAATAATAGGTATTATAATGTGGTTACCTCTAGATAAATTAATCACAGAGCCAGACTTTTCCAGTTTTCAAGTTGAATATATAATCTTAGCTATTAAAATGCTATTGATTTTTTCTGTAGGTCTCGTACTCATAAAAGGGCTCAACGAGAAAGCGTTGTCTGGGATTGGTTCAAAATACAATTGGTCTTTTAAACACCTCAATTTGATACCTTTCTATCTATTCTTATTGGGTATCGTAGGTTTAATAAATAAAAACTTATCATCTATTGATTTCTCAAATGTATTATTGCTACTAATAGCTTGTCTATTAGTAGGTTTTGCCGAGGAGTTTGTGTTTAGAGGTTACCTACAGCCTGTTTTTCTGAAAAAATATATTTCGCGTAAAAATGGAATCTTCCTAGGGGTATTATTTCCTGCTATATTTTTTGGCGCTTCGCACTTATTAAACTTGACTGTAAATGATAATGTACCACAAGTAATTGGTCAATCTATTTATGCAATTTTTATAGGGTTCTTTTTTGGAGTAGCTCTATTAAAAACCAATAAATTAATCCCGCTTGCTATTACGCATGGACTTATTAATTTTTTCTTCCTTTTTGGATCACTTCCTAGTTTAAATAATAAAATAGAACCTGCTGTTGCAATGATACTTTCAGAACAAATAGTAGCTGCTGCAGCGCCACTTATAATTTTTATCCCTTTATTTGTCATTGGCCTTATTTTGTTAAGGAAAATTACCAAAGATGATGTTGAAAAGAAAATAAACATTAGCAATCCATAAAGTGTCTGTAAAACTATTAAATAATGAATACAAACATTTTAGTAATCGGAGGGTCTAGAAAAACTGGTGGTCGAGTAGTAGAGCAATTACAAAACAAAGGTATTAAACCAAGAATTGGTTCAGGAAATTCATCAACAAGCTTTGATTGGGACAATAAAAATACTCGGGTAGGTGCCTTAAACGATATTGAAAAAAAATATCCTTCTTATTATCCTGACCGAGCAGTTCCTGGAGATAAAGAAGATAAAAACAGCTCATTAGAGTTACCAAAATTATACTTGATATGACATCCAAACTTGCCATCAAAATTATGCTATTGCTAATCACTCTAATAACTCTTTTTCATTTGGCTATCCTTATCAAGATTATACCCTACGAAATAACATGGGGAGGCAGGTTAAAGAATGATTCAGAAATGTATGTATTCGAGACTATCTCTATTATATTCAACATCTTTCTTGGCATGGTTTTACTAATAAAAGGTGAACAACTTCCCGCCTTCATTCCAATGAAAGTGGTGAATATCATTTTATGGGTATTCCTCATTCTATTCGGTTTAAATACAATTGGAAATATTTTTGCAGAAACACTTTTCGAAAAAATTCTAGCAATCGTAACTATATCTTTTTCGTACTTAATTTTTATTATATTTAGAAACGTAAGAAACGAAAACACAACAAAACCTAAACTGCATTAAAACACAGTTTAGCCAATACCCGAAACACTTTATAAATAAGCAAAAACTAAAATGAGAAAAAAACTAAAAATTATATTTCTTACCATATTTTCATTATTCCTATTTCTCTTGGCACTTCTTTCCATTCAATATACACCTACCTATGTTTATCGACTTATAACCATGAATGTCGCGGATGTTTATGATTATAAGAACTTTGAAAATCACGAGATTCAGGGAGCCAAGAGTACCAACACATTCATTTCTCAGCCTAAAGAGAAGTATGTTGAGTCACTATTTGGGGAACTGGTAACTAAAACTGGGTTTAATAATTTTGAAGAGTGGGCTATTGAGTCTCAAACTACTGCCCTTATTGTTATAAAAAGAGATACGATCATTTATGAGAAATATTTTAATGGTTTTAGTAGAGATTCCTATTTCCACTCTCAATCTATGTCAAAGTCGTTTATATCATTTTTAATAGGAGCTGCTATTGATGATGGCCTAATCAAAAGTATAGAAGATCCAATAACAAATTATATTCCTGAACTTTTGGAGCGTGATCAGCGCTTTAAAAAAATTTCCATTAAAAATTTACTTGAAATGCGTTCTGGACTTGAATACAATACAAGCCTCATTCCTTTCACTAATATTCATTCTCCTTGGCATGATGAAGCAGTTGGCTATTATCACCCTAATGTTCGAAAGTTGCTACTTGAAAATGTAGAAATTTCATCTGAACCAGGAAAAGATTTTCAATATTCTAATTACAATACAAGCTATTTAGGTTTGATTCTTGAAAGAGCTACTACCGTAACTGTATCCAATTATTTGGAGCAGAAATTATGGTCAAGAATAATGGAATATGATGCGCTTTTCTCTATAGATAGCAAAAAATCGAATTTTGAATATATGCCAAGTCGTTTGATTGCCCGAGCTATTGATTATGCACGTTTTGGTCAGCTTGTGCTCAATGAAGGAAATTGGTATGGTAATCAAATTATATCAAAAGATTGGATTTCAGGAATCTACCCAAGAAAACAAATCCATTTCCCGTGATATTTATCCAAAATGGTTTGGAAGAAGTGACAAAAGAATTTACTACAATTATCAATGGTGGGGTCATGTAAATAAAGACGGTACATTCAATTTCTATGCAAATGGAAATCTTGGACAGAATATTTATATGATCCCTGATAAGGAAACTGTGATTGTTCATTGTGGTAATTCACTGCAGTATTATAGTGGAGATTTTGATTTATGGAATGTTGCTTTGCAGTTGAATTAGAATTAAATAGGTACTAAGACACAAAATAAAAACAAGCTGTACCAATGGCTATAACTCGTTATGGAAAAAAGCTAAATCAAAGTTAAATTTATAACTAAGACAAAGAGAGTATTTTATACTATATAAATATCTTTTTGATAAGAACAAATGAGCTTTACCATTGGGTATCTAAATTTGTTGTGTTAAGGGTGCAACGCTATAAAATTATTTATTTAAATGATAGAAAAACAAAATCATGATAGTTAATTTTACTTAATTAGTATAAAAATATCTTAAGTTTTGTTTAGTAAACTCCAAATGATATTGCATTTTCTATTAAACTAGTATAAAAATTGCGATCACCACAAAAACTAAAACTTGTATCCATTTTAAATAGATACCAATATTTTTATTCTTCTTAATTCTATCAGAGATATATCCTGCTAAAAAGGCTATTGTGGAAAATATAATTAATGAAACTAGCATAAATAAAATCCCCAATACATAAAACTGAATTACTGTAGAGATATCATCTGAGTACAAAAATCCCGGAAAAAATGCCAAAAAGAAAATAGACACTTTGGGGTTTAAAACATTCATGACAAAACCCTGTTTGAATAATTGTGAAGTAGTTTTTTTAACTACATTTTTATTAGATAAAATAATGTTTGCATCAGATTTATAAACTTTATAAGCTAAATAAAGTAGATATATAGCTCCAAAAAATTTAATTGCAAAAAAAAGTTTTTCTGATTCTTTAATAACAACCGAAACTCCAAATGCTAGTAATGTAGTATGAATTAAACACCCAGAAATTAAACCAAATACAGTAGCTAAGCCAAACTTCCTACCATTTACAAGACTCTGTGTAAGTACAAATATATTATCAGGTCCTGGTGATAATGCTAGAATTGAAGTTGCCAATGCAAAAGACAAAAGGGTCTCTATCATCTATTTTAATTATGTTTGTATTTGTGCTTTATAAACTTAGGTAGTAAATAATAAAAACTAGTTTTTATAAATTTATCTATTTTTTAACTTAGCTAATGGTCTAAAAGCTTTAAAACTCTCTTACAATAGCCTTATTTATTCTTTTTACTAAACCTGGACCTTCATAAATAAAACCAGTATAAATTTGCACTAAATCAGCACCTGCAGCAATTTTATCTAGTGCATCTTGCTCAGAATGAACACCTCCTACTCCAATTATTGGAAAAGATTTATTGGAATTATCTGCCAAATATTGAATTACTTTTGTACTCTGGTGTTTTATAGGTTGTCCACTAATACCACCATTTCCTATTTCTTGCAAGCGTTCTGGTGTTACTTTTAAATTATTTCTAGATGTTGATGTATTTGAGGCAATAACACCATCAATTTTGGTCTCAGCAACTAACTCTATAATTTCATCTAACTGTTGATTATTTAAATCTGGAGCAATTTTTAGTAAAATTGGTTTTTGTTTTTCTTCTTTGTTATTTAGATTTTGACATTCCGTAATCAACTCCACCAAGTATTCCTTATCATTTAATTTTGCATGACTCCCAACATTTGGGCAACTTACATTTAATACAAAATAATCTACATAAGGGTGCAAACCTTTAAAACATTCTTTATAATCCCGAGTATAATTTTCTGATGGAGTTTGAGTGTTTTTACCTATGTTACCACCAATAATAACTTTTCCTTTATTCTTTTTTAATTGATGAATAGCAGCTTGTAAACCCTCATTGTTAAACCCCATTCTATTTATGATTCCTTGATCATCTTTTAAACGAAATAGTCTTTTTTTAGGATTACCTTCTTGTCCTTTTGGAGTTACTGTACCAATTTCTATAAAACCAAAACCAAAATTAGCCAACTCGTTATACAAGACCGCATTTTTATCAAAACCAGCAGCTAAACCAACTGGATTTTTAAAAGTAAGACCAAATAAATTACGTTCTAATTTTTTATCGTTTACTTGATATAAACCTCTAAAAATAGATGAAACCAAAGGAATTTTACATAAAAAATGAATCAATGAAAATGTAAAATAATGAATCTTCTCTGGATCAAAAAGAAAGAAAATGGGACGAATTATTGATTTATACACCTTTAGTTTTAGTTTATTGAAAATACACTAATATATTAACTATATTTATTTACTTTTATCTTAACACAGCTTCTAGGTTTTTCTCTAGACTTTGCTGTAATTTTTGCATTATTTTATCGATTTGTTTGTCTTCCAAAGTTTTATTTTCATCCTGCAACAAAAAACTTACCGCATAAGATTTTTTACCTTCAGGTAAATTATCACCTTGGTAAACATCAAATAGATCTACCTCTTTTAATAATTTTCTTTCAGATTGAAATGCCAAATTATAAATCTCTTTAAATTCAGTTTTAGAGTTGATCAATAATGCTAAATCTCTTTTTACTGTTGGAAATTTAGACAAATTAGAAACTTTTATCTTTTTATTTCCCGAAAACTTGAGAACATTATCCCAATTAAAATCTGCGAACAAAACCTCTTGCTTGATTCCAAATTCTTTTAAAATAGAACGTTTTATAACTCCAAATTCAACTAACTTAATTTTTCCTAAACTTAAAACGATACCTTCAGAGAAAACATCACTTTTTACAGGTGTAGCTCTTAATTTTTGAATTCCTAAGCGTTCTAATACAACAGTAATTACACCCTTTAAATAAAAGAAATCTGAAGAACCCAAACTACTTTTCCAAGAATCTTTTGTTCTTTTACCAGTTACAAAAAGTGTTAAATGTTTATCTTCTTGATACTTGTTATAAGAGTGATATGTTTTCCCGAATTCATAGAACTTTAAGTTCGTATTTTTTCTGTTCAGATTATATGATACAGACTCTAATCCACTAAATAACAACGACTGGCGAAGTACAGCTAAATCATTACTTAAAGGATTTAACATTGTTACATTAGCCTCTTTATTTATGTTTTCCGATAAAGAAACATATTCAGGTTTTGTTAAAGAGTTGGCCATTGTCTCGTTAAAACCCAAACTACTTAATTGGTTGGCTACTATATTTTCGGTTTTGGTTTCCTTGTTGTCATCAAAAGTAATGGATGTGTTTAACTTATTCGAAAACTCAATATTGTTATAACCATAAACTCTAATAATTTCTTCTATAATATCTGCCTCTCTTTGAACATCAGTTCTATAACTAGGGATTGTTAATCCCAAACCACCTTCAGTTTCACTGTTTATTTTTATTTCTAAAGAAGCTAAAATATTTTTAATTTTTTCCTTTGGAATTTCCTGACCTATCAATCTATAGGCATTATTATAAGATAAGAAAACTTGAAAATCATCCATTTTTATTGGATAAAAATCAGAAATATCTGAAGCCAATTTACCTCCTGCATATTCTTCAATTAACAAAGCAGCTCTTTTTAAAGCATATTCTGTCATATTTATGTCAATTCCTCTTTCAAATCTGAAAGAAGCGTCAGTATTTAAAGCATGTCTTTTGGCTGTTTTTCTAATAGAAACAGGATTAAAATATGCGCTTTCTAAAAAGATAGAAGTCGTATTTTCTGTAACTGCAGATTTTAAACCTCCAAAAACACCACCAATACACATTGGATTATCTTCTGCATCACAAATTATAATATCATCAGAAGACAAGATTCTTTCAACATTATCTAACGAGGTAAATTTAGTACCTTCTTTTAAAGTTTTTATTTTAATTTTATTTCCTTTAATTTTTTGAGAGTCAAAAGCATGTAAAGGTTGCCCCAGCTCATGTAAGACATAATTCGTTATGTCTACAATATTATTTTTTGGTACAATTCCTATTGCTTTCAAACGGTTTTGAATCCATTCTGGAGAATCCTTAACCTCTAGATCTGTAATTGTAATTCCACAATAACGAGGCACCAAATCTTTATCATCAACTTCAACATCATAACGTAAAGTTCTTTCATCTACGTGAAAATCACTTACTGATGGAGAAATCAATTCTAATTTTATATCATTTTGTATCAAACCAGCACGTAAATCTCTAGCTACTCCATAATGGCTCATAGCATCAGATCTATTAGGCGTTAATCCTATTTCAAAAACATGATCTGTTTCTATATTAAAAACATTTGCTACAGGAGTACCCGCTTCTAGCTCTTTATCTAAAATTAAAATACCATCATGACTTTGACCTAAACCTAATTCGTCTTCCGCACATATCATTCCATGACTTTCTAGTCCTCTAATTTTTCCCTTTTTAATTTTAAACGCTTCACCTTTATCATCGTAAAGTAAAGTTCCAATAGTAGCTACAGGAACTTTTTGGCCAGCAGCAACATTTGGAGCGCCACAAATGATTTGAACCGGTTTATCAAGTCCTAAATCTACAGTAGTAACTTTTAGTCTGTCTGCATTTGGATGCTGCCCACAAGTTAATACTTTACCAACAACAACTCCTTTTAAGCTACCTTTTATTGATTCTTTAACCTCAATACCTTCAACTTCTAAGCCTAAATCAGTCAACAACTCACCTGTTTTATGAGCTTCCCAATCAATTTGTAAAAATTGTTGCAACCAACTATATGATATTTTCATGTTTATTCTTTTTGGGTAATTTATCGGCAAATTTAACTATTTTAAATTGATTTAAGACACCAAATTATAAATGTTAATACATCTAAATAAACAATAAAGTTTTTAATTTATCTATGTCTAAATGATTGAATTAGTTATAGATTTTATGAGATAACTACTATTATTTATTTGATTATAAGAATTGGATATTACTCAAATTAAGGAAAAAATAGAGCAAACTTGTATAATTAAAAATAATTATTTGATGAAATATGAAAATATGTAATAAGGAAAAAAAAATAAAGAATTTAAAACTGATTTTGAAAAATTTGTTAGTAATTTGTTTTCCTAAAATAATATTATAATCAGAACTGAGAAATATGTGGAATAAAATCCCTAATTATGTGAAATATATTTTTAGCAATTTCCTTTTATTAATTGTTTTTAATATTATTTTTAGAATTATTTTTTATCTCTTTTTTGCTGAATTAGAAACAGCCACAGCTTCTGAAATAAAAAGAGCTTTTGTGCTAGGATTTAGATTTGATATAAAATTAGCTGCGATTTCTATATTTCCATTGGCTTTTTTAATTTTAATCTTAAATAGACGTTTTTTTAAATATTCTTCTTATAAGAAGTTAGCAAATATCTACTTAATTGTAGCATATATATCACTCACTTTGGTTTATTTAATGGATTTTGGTTATTATGATTATTTATCAATTAGATTAGATGCAGCCTCGCTTCGTTTTTTAGAAAACTTAAAAATTTCTTCTCAGGTATTGTTTGAAAGTTATCCTGTTTTTAAGGGTTTGTTTGGGCTTATTGTCTTCGGTTATTTGGTTTTTAGAGTATCAAAATATTTGTATCGAAAATCGAAAGAAAATCAACTTTATCAATCTATAAAAACAAAAACTATCTATTTTATTGTTACAATTTTACTTTTATCATTTAGTATTTTTAATAGTTTTACACACTACCCTTTAAGATGGAGTGAAGCTTTTTTCTCTAAAAATAATAAAGTTAATCAATTTGCTTTAAATCCCATTTTATACTTTTTTGATAGTTTTAAATTTCGAAGTGAAAGTGTAAATATGAGCGAATTTCAAAAATATTATCCTGTTATTGCTAAAGATTTGAACTTGTCAAGAGATAGTATTTCGTTTGAAAGAAAAGTAACTTTTAAAGAGAGCTTAACAACTACACCTAATGTTGTTTTTGTAATGTTAGAATCTGTTGGCGTAAAACCATTAAGTTACTATGGAAATCCAATAAATTCATCGCCACAAATAGACTCTTTAATTCCAAAAAGTTTAAATTTTACAAACTTTTTTGTACATAAATCAGGAACGGCAGCCAGTGTTTTTGCTAGTGTTACAGGGTTACCAGATATAGATGATGTAAAAACAGCCTCTAGAAACCCAATGATTATTGATCAACGTATTTTACTGGATCAATTTGAAGGCTATGAAAAACTTTATTTTTTAGGAGGAAGTGCAAATTGGGCAAATATTAGAGGAATTTTTCAGGCCAATGTAAAAGGGTTAAAGATATTTGAAGAAGGTAGTTATGAGACAGAAAAAAGAGCGGACGTTTGGGGTATAGATGATTATGAACTTTTTAAAGAATCTGATAAAGAGTTAAAAAAACTACATCAACAAAAAAAACCATTCGTAGCTTATATTCAAACCGCTACAAACCATATTCCTTTTACAGTCCCTGATGCAAAAGAGAGCTTTACCCCTCTTTCTGAACAAGCCATTTCTTATGAGCTTTTAAAAAAATCAGGTTTTAAATCTGTTGCTCAATTAAATGCTTTGCGTTATTTAGATTTTAATATTGGTCGTTTTTTAAAAAGGACTAAAACCTCTGGTTATTATGACAATACTGTTTTTGTTTTTTTTGGTGATCATAATACAATGATGAATAGAAATCATCAATATACAAACGAGCATGATTTAAATATTAATTTACAACATGCTGCTTTATTTATTCACGCACCTAAATTTATAGAGCCTAGAGAAGTTAATGAAAACGGAAAATTAATTGATTTGTTTCCAACAGTAATGAGTTTGATTAAAAAAAATTATACCAACTATACTTTAGGACGTGATCTTTTAGATACAATTAATTATAAAAATCCGTTTTCTTTTGTATACTTAAAAATGCAAGGAGAGCCCACAGTAGGAATTTTACAAGACAGTTTATATTACTATAAAACCAATATAAGTAAAAGCAATGGGCTATATAATTTGAAAGACAAAAAATTGCAAGATTTAAAAGAAGAATATCCTAATAGAAGCTTAAAAATGGATAGTCTTTTAAACGCTTATTACCACTCTACAAAGTATTTATATTTCAATAATAAAAAATTAGATAAATAATTTTTCATCTATTTTTTTAAAGAAAAAGTAATAAATATTTGCTAATAGTACTCCAGTGATAATTCCAAGAGAAATATCGATAGGAAAATGCACTCCTAAATACAATCTACTGTAAGAAAATAACATTGGAAAGAGTAAAATAAAGTATATTTTTCTATATTTTTCTTTCAACAATAAAATTATAAATACCGAAAAAAAAGTAGATGTTGTTGCGTGACCAGAGATAAAACTAAAGCTTTGAGGATTTATTAAATGTCTTAAGGATTGCTTAATTTCTGGATCGTTATTAGGACGTAATCTTTCTGTGCTATTTTTAATTAAATTAACAAACTGGTCTGAAAATGCAACTAAGATAATCATTGCTAAAATCATAAAACCTCCACGTTTCCATCCAAAGGTTTTTATTATAATAAAAAAAATAAAAAGGAACAATGGAATCCAACAAAACTGATTGGTAATTAACAGCCATAGCGCATCCCATTGTTCACTTCCTAAATTGTTTAAGAAAACTAAGAGTTCTTTATCTTTTTGTATGATTGATTCGAACAAATTATTTTCCTATTTCTATAATTTCAACTTCAAAAACTAAATCTGATTTTGTTGGAAAAGGCCCATATTTTGCCTCGCCAAAACCAATATAATAGGGTATAAAAAGTCTTGCTTTTTCCCCTAGTCTCATATCTTTAACACCTTCTTTAAAACCTGTAATCATTGGTCTTTGAGAATCATCTAATTGAAAAACAAAAGGTTGACCACTTTCTTCTGTAGATTGTATTTTATTGCCATCTGCAGTATATAAAGTAAAGTGTGCTTTTACAGGTTTATTTGCAACCATTTTCTTTCCTGAGGCATTTTGTTTCAACATTAAAATACGTAAACCAGAACTAGTTTTTATAGCATTAGCTTCACCCATTTTGGCCAAAAAAGTAACTTTATCTTCTAAATACTTTTTATACCTTAATTCCTCTGCTCTTTCTTCATTAGCTGCTCTTTCTTTTTTGCTTGATTCATAGTTTGCCATTTCTGTATCTAAAACTTCGTCAGCTTTAAAAGATTTTGCAGCGCTACCTATTCTAATAATTTTAATAGTATTTATTGTATCTAATTTTTCAATCTTATTTACAACTACCATTCTTAAAGAATCAATTGCCTTCTCTAGATTCTCAGCATCTTTTATTGTATTCTGTAAAGTTTCTATCTGCAAAGAGTTTACAATTGTTTTACCAAAAACAGTGTGTTTACCATCTAAATGAGGTATTGGTTTATATGTGATAAAAAATTGACTTCCATTAGATTCAGGACCTCCATTTGCCATGGATAAAATTCCTGCATCATCATGTTTGTAATACAAATTACCATCTTCATCTCTAGCAAATTCATCACCAAATCTATAACCAGGTGTTCCTCTGCCGGTTTCTGTCGGATCTCCCCCTTGAATCACAAAATTTTTAACAACTCTATGAAAACGAATGCCATCATAGTATTTCTTGCCTTTTAAAGAATCTGGTACTTTGTTATTTGTGCCCTCTGCTAAAGAAACAAGATTAGCAACTGTCATAGGTGCTACATCAGAATATAATTCTAATAAAATATCACCTTTATTGGTTTCAATTTCAGCGTATAACCCATCATTTAGGTTCTTGTATTTAACAGATGTACAACCTATAACAACCAATGAAGTAATAAAAATATATAAACCTTTTTTCATCTATGATTTTGTAATATCTAAAATTTCAATTTCGAAAATAAGTGCAGAAAAAGGTAAGATTAATTGCCCTCTTTGCTGAGCTCCGTATGCCAATTCTTGAGGAATAAAAACTCTATACTTAGAACCCTTTTTCATTAAAGCTAAAGCTTCATTAAAACCTGGAACAAATACATTTGCTTTAGATTCATATGGGCTGTTTCTATCTACTGTACTATCAAAAACTTTCCCTTCGGTTGTTGTTCCATGATAGTGAATTTTAACTTTGTCTGTTGGTTGTACATTATCCCCTTTACCCTCTTTTAAAACAATGTATTGCAAACCACTTTGTGTACTTTCAACACCTTCTTTTACCTTATTTAAAGCTAAAAATTCTTCACCAGCTTTCTTTATATGAGCAAATTTTGTTTCAGCCTCTTTAGCAGATTTTTCTTGAGCTTTTTTCATTCTTTCTGCTTGTTGTTTCTGAAAAAAAGCACTTAAAAATTTGCCTAACTCTTTTTCTTCAATTAACAACCCTGCAGAATCTATTCCGTTTCTATAACCTTGTAAAAATAAATCTGTTTTTGCTTCACTAAAATTTGCTTTAACTTTAATCGCCATATCCATTCCTAAAGCATAACTAGCTGAATCTATTTCAGTTTCTAAAGACCTAACATCTACTTTTTGATTTCCACAAGAAACCATCATCGTTAAAACTGCAATAATTGCTAAACTTTTAAATACTCTCATTTTTCTATTTATTTATATTAATTAATGTTACTGTACTTTTTATAGATTGGTTTAAACCAATTTTATTATTATCACCTGTAATACCATATGCATTGTATGAAGGCAGCACAAATGTAATGGTTTCTCCTATTTTCATCAACTTAATTCCTTTTTGTAAACCTGAAATAAAATCCTCTTTATCAACTATATAATTTTTAATTCCTAATTCTTTTTTGCTGTATATAATGGAATCATTTAAATCTGTGATGTTATATTCTAAATATACCTCATCTCCTTTATGGGGAGTTTTTGAGCTATCTTCTACTTTGTTGATGTATGTATACCAAAACCCTTGAGGTGATTGAATATAATGATTTAAAGAATCATTTTTTACCAGTTCTAAAATTTTGTTTTCTTCAATTTTATTCAACCTTTTATTTTGTTGTATGGCTTCAAAATATAATGTAGTTGATGGTTTTGGATTGATAGGTCTTCTAGGTTGGATTTTGGAACAAGAAAATCCTAGGAGCAGCAATAAAAATAAAAAACTATATTTCATAAGAAGTTTCTAATTCTTGTTGATATTGATTTAGTAAAGAGGTAAATTTTGTTACTGTATTTGACAAAGACAGGTCTGACTTACCTCCGGCTGCGTTATCATGACCTCCGCCTTCAAAATGATTTCTTGCAAACTGATTTACCGAAAAATTTCCTTTTGAACGAAATGAAATTTTTATTATTCCTTGTTCTTTGTCTTCAATAAAAATTGCTGCAAAAATGATTCCTTTAAGTGATAACGCATAATTCACTACACCCTCTGTATCACCTTTCTGAAAATCAAAACGTTTTTTCTCATCATCTGATAATGTAATGTATGCTGTTTTAAATGATGGTAAAATCTGCAAATTACTTAATGCTTGCCCTAATAATAATAAACGATTGTAAGAATTAGCATCATAAATATTATTGTGTATTTTATCGTTCTTCGCTCCTTTGTCAATTAAATCTGCAACAATTCTATGTGTTTTACTTGTTGTTGACCTAAATCTAAAAGAACCTGTATCTGTCATAATTCCTGTATACAAACATGTGGCAATGTCATGATCTATCAAATTTAAATCATTGTTCATTTCAATGAATTGATATACCATTTGACAAGTTGAACAAATTTCAGTATCCGAATACATGTACGTAACGTCATCTGGCTGTTGATGGTGATCTATCATTGCAAATTCATTAGAGTATTTTTCTAAAGTATGTTGCATATCAGATCCTACTCTATGTAGTGCGTTAAAATCTAAAAGAAAAATAATATCAGAGCAATTGATAGCTCTTTGCGCTTGTTTATTTTGCTTATCAAATTTATATATTTTTTTAGATCCTGGTAACCAATGTAAAAAATCGGGAGAATCGTTTGGCATTACAACTGTTGTTTGGTGTTCTTTTTTATCCAAATAATGTTTAAGTGCTAAAGTAGATCCTACTGCATCTCCATCCGGATTTCTGTGCCCAATAATAACAACTTTTTTAGGCTCTGCCAAAAAACTCTTCAAATCCTCAAAACCTTTTAATATCATAGTTTGCGAATATACAATTTAATACTATTTTTTATAGTATTTTGAGCTCACATTTAAAGACAAAATTATTTTGATAAAAAGAGCATTGATAGTAATCACTTATGATAATCATGGTTTTGTCATATTATGAATATGCTTTCAGAAAATTACTTTTGGTTTAGTAAAATTTAATACAATTATATGATTCACTTGTTTTTAAATTTAAAAGATGTACTTTTGCCGAAAATTAAGAAAAATGGCAACAAATAGAACATTTACAATGCTTAAACCAGATGCTGTAGAAAACGGACACACTGGTGCAATATTAGAAAGGATTAATGCAGCAGGTTTTAGAATAGTAGCTCTTAAGAAAACTCAAATGACGCGAGTTGACGCTGAAGCTTTTTATGCTGTGCACAATGAGCGCCCATTTTTTGGAGAATTGGTAGATTTTATGACGAGAGGACCAATTATAGCTGCAATTTTAGAAAAAGAAAATGCAGTTGAAGATTTTAGAACATTAATTGGTGCTACTAATCCGGCTGACGCTGCTGAAGGAACAATTAGAAAATCATATGCAACTTCTATGGGAGAAAATGCAGTGCATGGTTCTGACTCAGACGAAAATGCTAAAATTGAAGGAGATTTTCATTTCTCTGGAAGAGAACAATTTTAAGACTTGATAAGGGTTAAAAAATAGTCTTACGTTTTTAGCTCAAAACAAATTAAAAAAACTCATAGCTATTTAGTTGTGAGTTTTTTTTACATTATTTGAGATTTTTTAAAATAAAATCGACAGTTTTATTTTTATTTTTATTTTCTGAATAAGATTTGGTAATATGTTTGGGATAAATTGCAGTATTATTATAAAGCATATATTTAATTTCCTCAACGAATTCAAGAGAGACCTTTCCTGACAATAATAAACCTAAATCTTTTCCCTCTTGATGATAATCGTAAATTTTTTTAAGTCCAGTTAAATACAAATAATCTTTTGTAAACCCACCACCTCTGTGAGCTCTTACAGAAATATAAAAAGCTTCTTCCCTATTTAAATCATATCCATTATGAAGCATCCTAAAGGTTCTAGAAAAAGAATATCCTTTTGCCAAACTATCTACAGCTAAAACTCTGTATGCTAATTCTTTTAACCTTTTCACTGTTAAGTTTCCTGACATATATTCACTAAAAACAGCCAAACCTTCCTGAGTCTCTTCATTGTTTGGGAATCCGTGAGAAAATATTTTTAAAGGATGTAACATCCCATTCATAGTTGTTACCATATGCACACCTATTTCATGATTAGTTAAGATGTTAATCTGATTTTCAGAAAAAGTATGATTTTCATTCAAAATTAAAGTCTGAGCGCTGTTTGAAACCATGGCTATTGCCCCAATTGTGGATGAATTTTTTATACTGTAATTAAAATCATAATTTTTTGAATATTCTCTAAAAAAATGATGTGATGCTAATGCTGTATATTTTGGTATAAAAATTTCAGAGTTTGAATATTCGCTCTCAAAATGCAAAATAAATTTTGCATTTTCTACATCATTTTCTGTAGGTGTACCAAAAGACCGTAAACTATTGTAATAAAAACGTTTGCCTTTTCCTATTGTTTCTATACACTGAATTAACCCTGAATAAAAGTAGATAATATCTTCGTAAAAATCTCTCAATTTTTCATCTTCAATATCATCAATTTTTAAAGCAAAAAACTCTTTATGCAAAGAAAATTTATCAAAATCTCTTTTAGGATACTTAAATTTTGGATCTTCTAAATATTTAGATTTGTAGAACTTGTTTTTCTCTTCTTCAATATTAATTGGATTTACATAATTGAGCATTTCAATTTTCTTGACTAAAACATCAATTTTATGATCAATCTCAAATAATTTTTGATTTTTTGTAAAAACAGCATCACTCATAATTCATAATCTAAAAGCGAATGCAAAATTACAATTTATGTGCTTTATAAAAAGCTTTTGCGTGATTTTTTAATTCAGTCATTAAATATTTCTCAACTGATGCCACAACTTCTGGATACATAATTTGTTCTAATTCATCACAATACACTTTTGCAATTTCTGTAGCTAATACTAGTGTGTTTTTGAAATTATTAGTAATATATTTCAAAAAATAACCATTTCCTTGAAATGTATCATTTACTAATGCTGTAGACTTTATATTATTAGGTAAAGGTGTTTTTTCTAAAATAACTCTCCAAGTTTCTACTTCATTTTCAAAACGATTATTGTCAATATTTCCTGTTCCTAAATTCCAAGTTGGTACTTCTCTTGTCCAACGTTTCCAATTGTAAGAATGCATATCATAGACAATACATACCCCAAACTTCTCTTCTATTTTACCTATTAATGCGTGAACTACTTTATAAAAATTGGCGTGTTTGTCTAAACTTTTTGATTTTTGACTTTGTGGTAATGGGTTTTTCCATAATTGTTTTCCCCAAGCATCTACATAAATGGCAGTCTCTGGAGCTCTATTTAAATCATATTCAAAACGAGAATCGCAACCAGCAATTACAATAGGATGACTTTTAACCATTTCTTTGGTTTCTGGATCTTCCTCAAACCAGCGTTCATATTCAGTATGCAAGCAGTTTGTCCATAATTCTTTTCTAAATTGATGACCATCGTGTACAGCACCACAAGCGTAATGCACATATTCATCAATTTTTATTGTAAAGGAATAATCACTCGAAACTGCTTCAAAAGTTTCTTCCTTTTGAATTTTATTGATGATTTCTTCAATTGATAATTTTAGCATCACTAATCAATTATTTTCTTTAAAATACCAAATACTTTTTTCTCGATTACATCTACAGAACCGTCTGCAAAAAACACGTTTTTTATATCTTTTATTAATGCATTTTTTTCAGCTTCTGTATATTTATTTTCAGTTAAATATTGCTGAATTTTATTCAAATTTTCTTCATCAGAATCTACAACAACTTCAGTATGAATTTTATGAAACGTCTTTTCATCTATTCTACTAAGTATATAGTTTTCTTCTTCTTTAGTCTCAAAATGATTGCAATGTGCAGCATATAAAAGCACATAAGCTTCAAATTCTCTCTTTGTCCAATTAATATTATTCATCTTTAAATTTCTATTGGTAAGTTTGTTGTACTACCCCATTCTGTCCAAGAACCATCATACACAGCGTGATTTTGATATCCTGATATTGTTGCACCTAAAGCTAAAACTGAGGCAGTAATTCCTGTTCCACAAGAAAAAATCATTTCTTTATCTGTTTTATTTAATCTTTTAAAAATAGTCTTTAATTTTTCTTCAGAAATTAGTCTTCCTTCTTCAGTAATCTCTGAGTATGGCAAACTAATAGAATTTGGTATGTGTCCACTTTTCACATTTTTTCTTGGTTCTGGCGCTGTTCCTAAAAAACGTCCATTTGAACGTGCATCAACCACAATATTATCATCATTATTTATAGAGGTCAAAACATCGTTTGTAAATTTTATTTTTTCAGTTTTAAAATTCACCTTAAAATTTCCTTGATGATATTGATGTTTTACAGGTTTCTCTATAGGATATTTTTTTGATATCCATTCAGGAAATCCACCATTTAAAACAGCTATATTTTGAAAACCCATTAATTGAAACATCCACCAAACTCTTGGCGAAGAATAGATTCCTAAATCATCATATACAATAATACAGCTATTATCATTTATACCTAAAATTTGTGTTTTTTTCTCAAATTCTTTAGGTGATAATATTGTATTAGGAAAAGGTGCATTTATATCTGAAAATGTGTTTTTAATATCAAAAAACCTTGCACGCTTTATTTGTTTTTTTTCAACCTCTTTTTGTTCATCTTTACTTGCTGTTACTTTTAGCAAAGTGGCATCTAAAATGATAAGGTTTTCGTTTTCTAAATTAACAAACAACCAATTTACAGAGACTAAAGGTTTATCTATTTTTAAAGACATTTTTATTTTTTTTCAAGACAAGAAAATAAAACTAACCTAAAAACTAGGCATCATTTACCATTTTCCTCAAAGTTGATTTTCTTAAAAATGCAGCATCTCTTTCTAAAACTTTACTTTCCATAAAGTTGACTACTTTTTCTTGAATTCTAGTTTTATATACTTTATTCATATAGGTAATTCCTCCTGGAGACATTACATTAACTTCTACTAATTTCCCTCCAATCACATCTATTCCAACAAAATACAAACCATCTTTCACTAATTTTGGACCAATTTTTTCACATAAAACCTTCTCTTGTTTGGTTAATTTATGTTTAGCAATTGTTCCTCCTGCTGATACGTTTGAACGATGATCTTTTTCTCCTGGTATTCTACGCATTGCACCAATAGGAACACCATTTAAAATTAAAACTCTCACATCTCCCTGATCTGCACCTTCAATATATTCTTGCAGAATAACATAGTCTGACCCTCCATCTCCTTTACTTATGTAAAAGTCTAATAACGAATTAATATTACCCATTGCTGATTTTTCAATCAAAATAACACCAGAACCTCCAAAACCATTCAATGGTTTTAAAATCATTTTATCAGAAGAAGATTCTTCAATCATTTTAATTAAATAATCTTTATTTTTAGATACATGAGTTATAGGAATAATTTCATTATTAGGATCTTCAAAGACTGCCGTATATAATTTGTTGTTTGCTTCTCGCATTCCTTGTACAGAATTAATTATGAAAACATCATCTTTTACAGAATCTAAAAAGTTTAACATTAAAGGATCTAAAGGTGGCTCTGCTCTCATAAAAATAACATCAAAACCAGCTAAAGGAAGCATCTCTTCTCGTGTAGTAGTTTTTTTATAAAACGTTTTAATATTAGTTGGAATTTTTTCCGTTCTACTTAAAATAGTACAAAATGCATTTGTAACACTATTTCTAATTGTAAGGTTAGATGGCGTGCAAATTGCAACACCATGACCTCTTTTTACGCATTCGTGAATTAAAGTGAGTGAAGTATCATTTTCAGGAGATTTAATACTTTCCCAAGGATACATTAAGAAACAAACATTCATATTTTTAATTTTTATGATCTCATTTTTAGTGTACTATATTACTTTATCAAGGTTATCATCCCACTCTTTAGGTTTTGGTGTACTTAATTTACCTAAAGATTTTGCTACTAGCATAGATACAGTTGCATCTCCTGTAACATTCACAACAGTTCTGCACATATCTAGGGGTCTATCAACAGCAAAAATAAGTGCTAATCCAATTGGTAACAATTCTGCAGGAAAACCAATTGCTTCTAAAACAATAACTAACATTACCATTCCTGCACTTGGTACTGCCGCACTTCCAATAGAGGCTAATAAAGCTGTACCTACAATTACTAATTGATTTGTAAAAGTTAATCCTTCTGGCCAAATAACTTGCATGATAAATACAGCTGCAATTCCTTGATATAAACTTGTTCCATCCATATTTACTGTGGCCCCAACTGGTAATACAAAACCAGAAACTTCTTTATCTACTCCTAAGTGCTCTTCTACTCTTTCCATGGTAACTGGCAATGTTGCTGCGCTTGAGCTTGTTGAAAAGGCTAATAATTGTGCAGGACTAAACTGTTTTAAAAACCATAATGGCGATTTTTTAGTAATTAATTTAATTAAAAGCATATAAAAGCAAATCATTAAGAATAAACCAAAAACCACACAAACTGCATAACCTAAAAGTTTTATTAATATAGAAGTATCATCAAAAGCAATAATAACATTTGCCATTAGTGCAAATACGGCATAAGGCGCAGTTAACATAATAAGATCTACCATTTTCATGACAACTTCATTTAGTGAGTTAAAAAAGTCTGTTAAGGGCTTTGCTTTTTCTTCAGGAATTAAAAGCAAACAAATACCAACAAATAGAGCAAAAAATATGATTTGCAACATTGCTGGTTTTCCGCTAGCATCGCTAAAAGAAAAGAATATATTACTTGGAAAAATATCAATTAAGGCTTGTAAAGGGCCAGCATCTTGAGTGATTTTTGCTTTCCCTATCATTACATCTGCATTGCCTTTAAACGTATTTTCAATTTTAGAAATTGTTTCTTCAGACATACCAGTTCCTGGCTTTACAATGTTCACAATACTTAAACCAATAATAATGGCAACAATAGTTGTACCTATATATATACTAATAGTACGAATTCCCATAGATTTAATTTTAGAAATATCTTTTAAATCGGAGATTCCTTTTATTAATGAAGCTAAAATTAAAGGCACAGCAATTAATTTTAAAAGGTTGATAAATATTGTTCCAAATGGTTTTATCCAGTCAGTAACAAATCCTTTACCTCCATCCACTGAATTCATAATAAATCCAAAAATGATTCCTAAAATCATTCCAATTAAAATTTTCCAGTGTAAAGCGAGTTTTTTCATCTTTTTTATCAAATTAGTATTGAAGTTGAAAGATAAAAAAATATTTAAAAAATAATGTAACTTTATAAGTATATTGTAATATCATTTAAAGGATAATATTATAATTTACTAAAAACATAAAATGGCAGGAATTTTAGATTTATTAAACAGCGATTTAGGAAAGCAAATTGTATCTGGAATAGCAGATTCTACAGGAACAGATACTAGCAAAACAAGTAGTGTATTAACAATGGGATTACCTGTTTTAATGAAAGCTATGGAACAAAATACTTCTACTTCTAAAGGAGCAGAGGGTTTAATGGGAGCATTGGCTAGCAAGCACGATGGAAGTATTTTAGACAATCTTGGTGGTTTGTTTGGTGGCGGTGTTGATGAATCTGTAAAACAAGACGGTGCAGGAATTTTAAGCCATATTTTAGGAACAAAACAAAGTGCAGTTGAGGAATTAATAGGACAGAAAGCGGGAATTGATGCGAATACAGTAAGTAATATTTTAAAAGTAGCTGCTCCTTTAATTATGGGTTATTTAGGCAAAGAAAAACAGTCTCAAGGTCTTTCTAATTCTGGAGATTTAACTGGACTTTTAGGTGGGCTATTAGATGGAAGCTCTAATGCTAATAATCAAGGTTTTCTCGAAAAAGTATTGGATGCTGATGGTGATGGAAGTATGATTGATGATGTAGCTGGAATGTTTTTAGGAGAAAAGAAAGATAATTCTAATGACAGCATTGGTGGAATGCTTGGTGGACTTTTTGGAAAGTAATTAAAAACTATATTTAAAAAACAAAAGGCCCGTTATAAAAATAACGAGCCTTTTTTTGATTAAAAAAGTATTAACTTATTCAGCAACTACTTCAAAAGTAATATCTGCCACTACTGCTCTGTGTAATCTTACAGAAGCTTCATATTTACCTAATCTCTTTACAGAACCACCAACAACTTTAATAAATTTCTTGTCTAATTCTGTACCTGCTTTTGCCAGGGCTGCAGCTAAATCAATGTTGTTTACAGAGCCAAATAATTTATCTCCTGAACCTGTTTTAGATGCAATTTTAATTTCATAACCTTTAACTGTTTCTGCAATTGTCTTAGCATCATCAATTAATTTAGCTTCTTTATAAGCACGTTGTTTCAAATTCTCTGCTAAAACTTTCTTTGCAGAAGAAGTTGCCAATATTGCTTGTCCTGTAGGTATTAAAAAATTTCTACCGTATCCGTTTTTAACATCTACGATGTCATCTTTAAATCCTAAATTTTCTACGTCTTGTCTTAATATCAATTCCATGTCTCTACGTATTTATTATTTTAATAAATCTCCAACGTAAGGCATTAACGCTAAATGACGCGCTCTCTTAATTGCTTGCGCAACTTTACGTTGATATTTAAGTGAAGTACCTGTTAAACGTCTTGGTAAAATTTTACCTTGTTCATTTACTAAATACATTAAGAAATCAGCATCTTTATAATCAATATATTTGATGTCTTTTTTCTTAAATCTACAGTATTTAGCCTCTTTTTTAGTTTCTATATCTAATGGCGTTAAATATCTAACGTCAGCAGATTTACCACCTTTTGCTTGTTGTTCTATTGATGCCATTTGTTATTTTTTTGCAGTTTTACGTTCTCTTCTTTTTTCTGCCCAAGCTGCAGCATGATTGTCTAACCTTACAGTTAAATAACGCATAATGCTGTCATCTCTTCTAAATTCTAACTCAAATGCTGAAATTTCTTCTCCAGAAATTTTAAATTCGAATAAGTGATAAAAACCACTTTTTTTCTTTTGGATTGGATAAGCTAATTTTTTTAAGCCCCAATCTTCTTTTGAAATCATTTCGGCACCTTTAGAAACCAAATAGTCATTAAACTTTTGTACTGTTTCCTTTATCTGAGTATCAGATAAAACGGGATTCAAAATGAAAACAGTTTCGTAATGATTCATAATTAATAATTTATTGTTTATTTTTAAGGGTGCAAATATAATAACTTTTTTCCATATAAAAATATCTTTTTATATTTTAGAAATAGTTAATACTTTTCAATAAAATATTAATATGCAAATACCTGAAATACCAAACTTAATTCATTATACGATTCCTTTTTTTGCCTTCACAGTGCTTTTGGAAATTATTTTAACAATTAAAGTAAAATTAGATGATTATAAGTTTCAAGATGCTGGTTCATCAATATTAATGGGGTTAGGAAATGTTTTAATTGGCCTTTTTACAAAAACTTTGATTTTAGGTATATTTATGTTTTTCTATACTTTTCATTTTTTTACTATTCCTTTTACTTGGTGGGCATGGATTATCTTATTATTTGCAGAAGATTTTTGTTATTATTGGAATCATAGAATTGCACATGAAAGTAGAGTGTTTTGGGCAAGTCACGTTGTACATCATTCTTCGAAAAAATACAATTTAAGCACAGCTTTGCGCCAAACTTGGACAGGTAGTTTCTATACATTTGTATTTTGGATACCTTTAGTTTTAATTGGTTTTCACCCTATTATGGTTTTGGTTCAGATGTCTATCAGCTTAATATATCAATATTGGATTCATACAGAATTGATTCATAAAATGCCAAAATGGTTTGAATATATTTTTAATACACCAAGCCATCATAGAGTTCATCACGCTACAAATGCACAATATTTAGATAGAAATCATGCTGGTATTTTTATTTTTTGGGATAGACTATTTGGTACTTTTGAGGCAGAAAAAGAAAAACCCGTTTATGGTTTAGTCAAAAATATTGATACGTATAACCCGATTAAAATTGCATTTTTAGAATGGTTTTACCTCTTTAAAGATGTTATTTACTCTAAAACATCTATAATTAATAAACTTAAATATTTAATAAAACCTCCTGGATGGAAACATGATGGGACTGGGATATTATCAAATGATATTAAAAAAGCTTGGAGTAATAAAACAAATAATGATAAATTCTAGGTTGTATTATCAAAAATATTTGTGTATGTTTTAGTCAAATAGACCTTTTAATTGTTTATAAACTATTTCTCCCTTAACAATATTTAATCCTTTAGCTAAAGATGTATCATGTTCGCAAGCCTCTTTCCAACCAAAATCTGCTAATTTTAAAACATAAGGCAAAGTTACATTGGTCAAGGCTATTGTGGATGTATATGGAACAGCACCTGGCATATTTGCAACACAATAGTGGACAACATCATCGATAATAAAAGTAGGGTTTTCATGGGTTGTAGCTTTTGTGGTTTCAAAACAGCCTCCCTGATCCACGGCAACATCAACAACAACAGTACCTGGTCTCATTTCCTTTAACATATTTCTCGTGATTAACTTGGGTGCTTTACCACCTTTTAACAACACCCCTCCAATAATTAAATCATGATCTGTAATATGTTTTCTGATACTATATTCGCTAGAAAAATCTGTAACAACATGATTGGGTAAAACATCATTTACATATCTTAAACGCTTCATGTCAATATCCATTATAGTTACATATGCTCCTAGGCCAGCTGCCATTTTTGCAGCTTGCACACCAACAACTCCAGCTCCTAATATTAAAACTTTACCAGGTTTAACACCAGGCACACCTCCTAACAAAATTCCTCTTCCTTTAATGGGTTTCTCCAAGTATTTAGCGCCTTGTTGAATTGACATCCTCCCAGCAACTTCAGACATTGGTGTTAATAAAGGTAAAGTACCCTCTTCATCCTCTACAGTTTCATATGCAATACAAACTGCTTTGCTGGCAATCATAGTCTTTGTTAAAATTTCACTAGAAGCAAAATGAAAATAAGTAAAAACAATATGATTTGCAGTAATTAAAGGATATTCTTCTTCTATTGGCTCCTTTACTTTTACAATCATTTCACTTTCTTTATAGACCTCTGAAATAGATTGTAAAATTTTTGCTCCTACTTCTTTATAATTCTCGTCGGAAAAACCACTGCCCTGCCCTGCTTTTGCTTGAACATAGACCGTATGTTTTCTCTTTGTTAATTCAAAAACTCCGGCAGGTGTCATACCTACTCTACTTTCATTATTTTTAATCTCTTTCGGTACTCCTATTTTCATAGCATGTGATTTTAGGAGTTAAAAATAAAATACCTTTTGTTATTTTCATAACAAAAAATACTATAATCAATATTTTTACGAAATTGATATTTGCTTTTATAAAAATTTATAAAATTGCTAATCAAAGTCAAAACGAACACCCATTGAAATGTTTCTAGTCTCTGTATTTTGGAACAATGGATTTAAATCGTATTTTACATACAGACTTAAATCTTTATATCCAACATAAGCGCTTGCACCGTAATTAAAAATATTCATATTAAAATTATCATATTGAACTTCTTCTATTTCAATATTATTTGCATCTCTATATTCCAAATATTGTCTTGTACCTAATTTAAAACCTACAAAACCTCCTAATCCAAAACGTAAAGATTTATTCGTTCTACTCTTTACCCTTCCACTGCTATATTTCTTACTTTTAGAAAAATCCCATTCTAAGTGCATTGGAAAATTCATTTGTACATGGCGTAATCTACTCTCAGATAATTGCTCGTTAAAGGTCTCGATATCTGTAAAATCCCCATTTTTAACATGAATTCTATTATCTTCTAAACGTAAATTATTCCAAAGAAAAGAAACTCCATATTTAAAATATAATTTTGAAGGCTTTTTAGATAGACTTGTTTTCCAAGAAAAACCTACTTCATAAAAATGAGATCTCCAAAATTGATACTCTGAATTGTTTAAAGATGATAATTTATGATCATTCAAAACATTATTTACACCCATTGCAAAAATAAATTGAGTGGTTGTTTTTCTTTTGTTGCTATTTTGAAAATCACTTTGTTTTTCTCTTCTTTTGGAATTTTTGTCATTATCAGAAATATTAAATCTAAATGTTTTGCTTCCAATAGTAAAAGAATTTTCTTCATCAAAATCATCATTATTTATATCTTCTGAACTCGCAATTTTACCATTCGTTTTATCTTGCACCAATAACTGCAATAAATGTTCTTGTTCCCCTACTAATTTTTCAATTCTTCTTGCATGATATGAAGCAAACTCTTTTTTTAAAGTTTTTGCTGTTGATGCTGATATTTCACCTTTATCTAATTGTTTATCTATTGCAATAACTTTTGCTTTCAATGAATCTTTTTGTTGTTTGGTAATTTTCTCTATACTTTTTGATATTTTACTTACCTCTTTTTCAAATATTTTTTCTTGAGATTGGACAAAAGTTGTGTATAACAACACTAATGTTAGTAGTATTCTTTTCATTTTTGATATTTTTAAAAAAATTTGTTTAATGTATATTTAATTGCTCTTAAGA
>Ga0206127_1000345_pt1 | contig 59075 bp, 51 predicted proteins | sample Helgoland_Spring_6_FD_148646 | JGI IMG/M metagenome (GOLD analysis project Ga0206127, IMG submission 148646) | Pelagic subsurface seawater microbial communities from Kabeltonne, Helgoland, North Sea - Helgoland_Spring_Bloom_20160419_1 | ecosystem: Environmental > Aquatic > Marine > Epipelagic ...
CGGCGCACCATCTACGCCGCAAGACGCAAGTGCTGCCACTGCAATAAGGGCAATAAAACGGATCATTTCAATATATCCTTCCAGCGCTGCACCTGAATGCGCACTTGCGCAGGTGCTGTTCCGCCATACGACATACGCGAGTCCACGGAATTTTGAACGCCTAGGACGTCAAAGACTTCGGTTGTAATATGTTCGTGGGCTGATTTCATATCTTCAAGGGTCAGATCTGGTAGATCGCAGTCTTTGCTTTCAGCAAGCGCGACAAGCGTTCCGGTCACGTGGTGCGCATCGCGGAATGGCATGCCCAAAACGCGAACCAGCCAGTCAGCCAAATCTGTTGCGGTGCTAAACCCCGATCCAGCGGCAGCTTTTAAGCTATCACAATTGGCGGTCATATCTTTGACCATACCCTCCATCGCAGCCATCGCCAGCATCCATGAATCAGCCGCATCAAAAACTTGCTCTTTGTCTTCCTGCATGTCCTTGGAATAAGCCAGCGGCAGCCCCTTCATCACCATCATCAATCCAGTATTTGCACCATAAATCCGACCCACTTTGGCGCGGATCAATTCCGCAGCATCCGGATTTTTCTTTTGTGGCATGATTGAAGAGCCCGTCGAAAAACGGTCCGACAATGTAACGAAACGAAACTGAGCAGAGGACCAGATTACCAATTCTTCAGCAAAACGGGACAGGTGCATTGCAGTGATGCTTGCCACGCTTAGGAAATCCAACGCAAAGTCACGGTCGGACACTGCGTCCAGTGAGTTGGCTGATGGACGGTCAAAGCCCAAAACTTTAGCGGTCATGTGTCGATCAATTGGGAAAGACGTGCCCGCAAGTGCCGCAGCACCGAGTGGGGATTCGTTCATACGCTTGCGTGCATCCCGCACACGGGACAAATCACGGCCAAACATTTCAACATAGGCCATCATATGGTGGCCCCATGTTACAGGTTGCGCGGTTTGTAGGTGCGTAAAACCAGGCATTACCCAATCGGCCCCTGCTGCTGCTTGCCCCAAAAGGGCTTGGATCAAAGCAATCAAACCAGCTTCGGCGGCGTCGAATTGATCACGCACCCATAGCTTAAAGTCAGTAGCCACTTGGTCATTTCGCGAACGACCTGTGTGCAAACGGCCTGCAGGTTCGCCGATAATTTCTTTCAAACGGCTTTCCACATTCATGTGAATGTCTTCCAGCGCGTTTGAGAACTGAAACGTTCCACCCTCAATTTCTGACAAGACCGTGAGAAGGCCTTCACGAATGGCTTCAGCATCACTATCTGTAATAATTCCTGTCGCCGCCAACATTGCGGCATGGGCGCGCGAGCCTTTGATATCTTGGGATGCCATGCGCTGGTCGAAACCGATTGAAGCATTGATTGCCTCCATAATCGCGTCGGGCCCAGCGGCAAAACGGCCGCCCCACATGGTATTGCTGGTTTTCTTTGTCATCGTCTGACCCTTCGGAGGGAAAATGAAACATTATATTGCTGCGATCATGTATACGGCGATTGCCCTTGGTGCCACCCCTAGCTTTGCAGACTCGTCCGCAGCAGCGGCTTTTCGCAGCGGTGACATGAGAAAATTAGTGTTCCATTCAACGCCAAAAGCGACGTCAAGCGCTGCATTCTTTTTGCCAGACGGCGGCGGCGAGAAAACCTTAGACAGCTACAGCGGCAAATATGTCTTGATTAACTTTTGGGCAACATGGTGTGCACCTTGTCGTAAAGAAATGCCGATGCTGTCAACGCTACAGGCCGAATTTGGTGGTGACAACTTTGAAGTCGTAACGATCGCAACAGGTCGCAACACCCCTGCGGGCATTAAAAAATTCTTCGTGGATTCAGGTATTACAAACCTTCCACGGTATCAGGACCCCAAGCAAGCACTTGCCAGCCAAATGGGTATTTTGGGATTGCCTATCACAGTGATCATGGACCCAAACGGCGAAGAGATCGCAAGACTGCGCGGCGATGCCGATTGGTCGTCTGGCAGCGCCAAAGCGATAATCGCAGAGCTTGTCAAACCCGAGTAAGTGGTGCGACGAGGTTCATTATCGCAACTCCAGTCGCTGAAAGGTTACGAGGGGGGTAAAAAACGAAGCATAAATTTATCCGGTATCAAATGCCCTCCCGAGCGAGACAACCGGTAGTGAGACAAATGCGTTCGTGTTAGCAAAAAGCCGCCTTGCGGTCCGTATTTTCGCAATAGTGTGGTAAGTTGAACATCGCATGATCGAGGTACTAAAACGGCATCGTTTACAGTTAGCCAGTTACAGAACCCCAATTTCAGCAAGGGCTCTGTTCAATTCGTCTGGCAGCGGCTCTTCTTGACTGCGACCTTTAGGCAAATCAATCGGTGCATCTTCAACCTTGAGGTACCGCCAGCCTTGAAATGGACGCTTTAGGCTAGCTTGTGTCAGCACCAATTCAGGGTCAGATACGATCGAACAACGGCGAATTCCATCAGAGCCAATAAATTCATCTAAGCGAATTATGCGCTGACGGCATTGGATCGCTCCTTTGATCACCCAGTAAATTGAGCCGCCATTTAATATTTCCGCTTCACGCTTTGGCCACATCCGAGTGATGTGATGCGGCAAGCCGTCAACAGTTTGCATCTGGCGAATGGATTGCCAATCTTCCAAACCTTCAACGTTTTCAGTGCCTACTGATAATTTTACTAGATTGATTGCTTTGCTCATCCCCACCCCGTCTAATTGTATCAACAACTCATGTCTAAGTTTAGTTTGGGTGGAAAGTTTATCAAGTAGTTGTGGAAGTCTGCAAAAACGGGCTACTTAATCTGCAGCAATACGCCCAACGACATCTGAAGGAACCATGCTATGACCCGCTTTTCTGCCCCCATCGCCGAACAAATTTGGGATATGAAATATCGTTTTAAAGAGGCAGATGGCACTCCAAAAGATGTAACCGTTGAAGACTCGTGGCACCGTATCGCCAACGACCTTGCTTCAGTGGAAAAAGACCCAAGTGCATGGGAAGGAAAATTCTATGAGGCTCTAGAGGATTTTAAATTCCTTCCAGCTGGCCGGATTACAGCGGGTGCAGGCACTGCGCGCAAAGTTACTATGTTCAACTGTTTCGTTATGGGCACCATTCCTGATAGCATGGGTGGCATTTTTGATATGCTCAAAGAAGCGGCACTTACGATGCAACAAGGTGGTGGCATCGGTTACGACTTTAGCACAATCCGCCCTAAGGGCGCAGATGTGAAAGGTGTAGCCGCAGACGCATCTGGTCCTCTGTCGTTCATGGATGTCTGGGACGCGATGTGCCGTACGATTATGTCGGCAGGTTCGCGCCGCGGTGCAATGATGGCAACCATGCGTTGTGATCACCCTGATATTGACGATTTCATTACCGCTAAATCCGACGCGGCTCGCTTACGCATGTTTAACGTATCTGTTTTGATCACCGACCCATTTATGGAAGCCGTGAAATCTGGCGGTTCATGGGATTTGCTGTTCAATGGTGAGGTCTACAAAACCGTTCAAGCCCGCGAGCTGTGGGATAAAATTATGCAGTCAACCTATGACTACGCCGAACCAGGTGTGATTTTCATCGACCGTATCAATGACGCCAACAACCTAAACTATTGCGAGTCAATTGCCGCAACAAACCCGTGTGGCGAACAGCCGTTGCCACCATATGGCGCGTGTCTGCTGGGTTCCATCAACATGGCACGCTTGGTTTCAGACCCATTCGGCGACAGTGCGCAATTAGACGAAGCTGCATTGTCTGATTTGGTCGCAACCGCCGTCCGCATGATGGACAACGTTGTTGATGCGTCCAAATTCCCACTCGAAGCACAAGCACGCGAAGCACAAGCAAAGCGCCGTATTGGTTTGGGTGTAACTGGCCTAGCCGACGCGCTGTTGATGGTTGGCGAGCGCTATGGCTCAGACGAAGCGGCACAACAGACTGAAACATGGCTGAAAGCAATTGCACGCGCGGCATATCTGGCGTCTGTCGATCTGGCTAAGGAAAAAGGCGCGTTCCCGTTATTCGATGCCGAGGGCTACTTAGCCTCAGGTACTATGGAAATGATGGACCAGGACGTTCGTGACGCAATTGACAAACACGGCATTCGCAACGCATTGCTGACCTCGATCGCTCCAACAGGCACGATCAGCTTGTATGCTGGCAACGTAAGCTCTGGCATCGAGCCGGTATTCGCATATGCCTATACCCGCAAGGTTCTACAAAAAGACGGTTCGCGCACAGAAGAAGAAGTTGTAGATTATGCCGTGCAAATGTGGCGCGATAAATTCGGCGAGGCAGAACTTCCTGATTACTTCGTAAACGCCCAAACACTGGCACCACTTGACCACGTCAAGATGCAAGCCGCAGCGCAGAAGTGGGTCGACAGCTCGATTTCGAAGACGATCAACTGCCCGAAGGACATCGATTTTGAATCATTCAAAGATGTATACATGCAGGCATGGGACACAGGCTGCAAAGGCTGCACGACCTATCGCCCGAATGACGTAACCGGCTCTGTCCTCAGCGTTTCGGAAGCGTCAGATGAAACACCACAAGTCGATCTGGGCGCGGATGTCATTTATATGGCTGAGCCGCTTGATCGCCCAGAAGCGCTCGAAGGCAATACATATAAAGTAAAGTGGCCTGACAGTGAGCACGCTATTTACATCACAATCAACGATGTAATCCACGGCGGCCACCGCCGCCCATTTGAAGTGTTCATCAATTCCAAGAACATGGAACACTTTGCATGGACTGTCGCACTGACTCGTATGATTTCCGCGGTATTCCGCCGTGGCGGTGACGTTTCGTTTGTTGTCGAAGAACTCAAAGCTGTGTTTGATCCACGCGGTGGCGCATGGATGGGTGGCAAATACATTCCCTCGATCTTGGCCGCAATCGGTGGGGTCATCGAGCAACACCTCGTCGCAACTGGCTTTATAGAAGGTACCGGCATGGGACTTAAATCGGATCCACAAGCCGAAATTATGAAAATGGACCAGCCACGGGGCAAAGCGTGTTCCAGCTGTGGTGACTATGACTTGCGCATGGTTGAAGGCTGCATGACTTGTGGCAGCTGCGGCTTCAGCAAGTGTGGCTAAGAACTGATTGAGTGTTTTGATTTTTAGGGGCGCACCGCAGTTAGGCTGCGCCCCTATTTTTTTCTGATTAGACGATGCGACTTAACAGCGTTGCCAAAGCGATGCGTTCTTTTGCATCCAAATCGGCAGTCCTGCTACGCCAAAGGGTTGCTTGACTAGCCAACACCAATCCGTCACTCAGTATTTTCAGGTGATTGGCGCGCAACGTGTCACCGGTGCTTGTAATATCTGCAATCGCTTCAGCAGTTCCGTTTGCAACCGTACCTTCAGTGGCACCCTGACTGTCGACCAACGCATAATCAGCGACGCCCGCATCCCGCAAGAATTCCCGCACCAAGCGGTGGTACTTTGTCGCCACTCGAAGACGCATGCCGTGAATGTCGCGAAACATTGCAGCCGCAGCATCTAGATCATCCAAAGTATCCACATCGACCCAAGCCGATGGAACCGCAATTATCAAATCTGCATGGCCAAACCCTAGCTCAGCAACAGACACAACTTGATCTTCCCACAGCGGCAGCTTTTCATGGATCAAATCGGTTCCAGTGACACCCAAATGAATACGTCCAGCTGCCAATTCACGTGGAATTTCACCTGCAGATAACAAAACCAGCGAGACATCATCGATGCCCTCAACTTTACCCGCGTATTCGCGGTCAGACCCTGAGCGGCTCAGCACAATGTCGTGTTTAACAAACCAATCAAAAGTTTTTTCCATCAACCGCCCTTTAGACGGTACACCCAATTTCAAAGTCATTGTGCGCCCTCCAACTCAACCATCAATCCGGGACGCAGAACGGCACCCACAGCGGGAATTTCAGCGCCATTCCCCAATCGTTTGGTCAAGGCATCATAACGCCCCCCACTCGCCAAAGCAGGTAGGTCGGCACGCCCATTGATGTAAAACCCAAAGACAAATCCGTCGTAGTATTCCATCGATGTACGGCCATAGCTTGCCTCGAACGCCAAGTTATCAACATCGATACCACGCCCACTCAGCGCATCGCTGCGAGCATGCAATCCTTCAACTGCATGACTGATCTCAGGCATATCAACAGCTAAGTCGCGCAATTGCTCAAGCGCGAAAGGAACCGTCTCGCGCACATTCAGCAAGGCATCAATAACGTCCATTTCGGTAGAGCTGATCGGATCGGTCGTTGCATCTTCATGCAAAGCAGCAACCCGTGTGCTGATCTCAGATCGCGTACGCGTGCCAACAATTGCCCCAATATTTTGGAACGGATCGGTATCAGCCAATAGAGCAAGCCGGCTTTCAGGTACCGTTGAACGCCCCGAAAAGCGATCCAACAATGCCCGAAACCTGCGTGGCCGCCATACATGGCGAATTAATGCTGCTTTGCGGCGCTCACTGGTTTTCAGCCCACGCACCGCGGCCATCAGAATTCCAATGTCACCCGTTGAAGCACGTACATCCAAATGAGAAACTGCTGTCGAAACAAGTGCGAAAACCTCTGCATCTGTGGCAGCAGGGTTACTGCGATCAAAGACCTCATAGCCAACCTGAAGGAACTCGCTTGCCCGCTCAAGATCATCTTCTTGGCGACGAAATACTTCACCAGCGTAAGTATATCTCGCTGGTTCTGCCCCATCTGCCATATGCATTTGAACAACTGGAACAGTGAAGTCGGGACGCAACATCTGTTCGCCCCGTAATGCATCGCTGGTGATGTAGGCGCGTGCACGGATATCTTCGCCGTAAAGGTCTAGTAACGTTTCAGCTGGCTGGAGAACTGGGGGTTCCACAACGACAGCACCAGCCGACTCAAAATTTGCGCGCAACGCAAGTGCGCGATTACGTGCTTCAGTCATTGTTCAAAATCTCTTGAACTTTGGCGACCAACTGACCACGTGGCACTTCATATTGACTGGGCAAGCCCTTCCATTCTTCAAGACTGGCTGTCTCGGCAATCTTTGCGCCAAGAACAAGGTCTTTGATCTGGATCACGCCTCGTTCTTTTTCATCACCACCTTCGATCACTGCAATTGGTGACGATCGCTTATCTGCATACTTTAACTGGTTGCCAAAATTCTTTGGATTGCCAAGATACACTTCAGCCCGAATTCCCACCTGACGCAATTCAGCAACCATCGCTTGATAATCCGCCATGCGGTTGCGATCCATAACGGTCACAACAACTGGACCAACAGTTTCAGCTTCCATGCGCCCTTTGGCCTGCAATGCAGCAAGGAGGCGATCGACGCCGATTGACACACCGGTCGCTGGAACTTCTTGGCCGGTAAAGCGCTTTACAAGGTCATCGTAACGACCACCTCCTGCAACTGAACCAAAGTTGCGCTTTCGCCCCTTCTCGTCCAAGATTTCGAATGTCAGCTCTGCTTCGTAGACCGGGCCCGTGTAATAGCCAAGGCCCCGCACAACTGATGGATCAATCTCGATACGGTCGGGGCCATATCCACCTGCAAACAGAAGGTCCTCAATTGTTTGCAATTCGTTCACTCCAGCAAGGCCAGTTTCAGAACCTTGAACCAATTCGCTCAACCGTGCGAGCGTTTCAGCACCAGTGTCACGTTTGGCCTGCATGAACCCCATGACGATATCAGCCTGCTCATCCGTGAGGCCAGCACCATCAGTATAATCACCACTGTCATCTTTACGGCCCTTGCCAAGCAATGCACGCACGCCGTTCAAGCCAAGCCGATCCAACTTATCAATAGCGCGCAGAACGATGCCGCGCTCGGAAGCGAACTTGTCTGGATCACTAGGATCGAGGACGCCCGCGACTTCCATAACGCCGTTCAAAACCTTGCGATTGTTTACACGGACGACATAGTCTCCACGTGGAATTCCAACACTTTCCAATGTGTCTGACAACATTGCACAAATTTCGGCGTCCGCCGCCATGGACGCAGATCCAACAGTGTCCGCGTCACATTGATAGAACTGGCGAAAACGGCCTGGACCCGGCTTCTCATTGCGCCAAACAGGCCCCATCGCGTAACGGCGATAAGGGTTTGGTAGCTCATTGCGATGCTCTGCATAAACACGAGCCAAAGGCGCCGTCATGTCATAGCGAAGCGCCAACCAGTCACCGGGCTTGTCGGACTCGCTGTCCTCCTGCCATGCAAACACACCCTCATTCGGGCGATCAACATCTGGCAAGAACTTTCCAAGTGCTTCGACCGTCTCAACAGCGCTGGTTTCCAAAGCATCAAAACCATATCGATGATACACATCCGTAATCGCTTTTAGCATCTCGCCACGTTGGGTGACTTCGTTACCGAAATAATCGCGGAAACCTTTAGGCACTTCAGCCTTTGGGCGTTGTGGTTTTTTTGGCTTGGCCATTGTCTGTTCCTTTAGGGCAAAGCCCGTTGAATAAGGCTCGGGCAGGCCTTACCCGATGGGGGCAAAAGGGGCAAGGTTTCTACGCCTTCAGGTGGTAGGTACCCATTGTGAACATCACAGGAAATAGGTTAGTTCAAACAAAGAAACGCGGCCAAAGGGATGTGACATGGAAAAGCTAGAAGAAGACATTGCACACCTGACGCGCACCGTCGAAGATCTATCCGACATTGTGGCCAAGCAAGAAGGCGAAATTGCTGACCTAACCCGTCGAGTGTTTATGCTAATGCAGCGCGAAGGTGAGCGTGAAAACAGCCAAGGTGGCGGCATTGTCATTGGCGACGAGCGCCCACCGCATTACTAACTCAGTAATAGACCCTTAAGGTGTTTTAATTGCTGCAGCGGCGACAACACCATCGTGCAGTAGAATGTCGGCCCAACGTGCGTTGTCTGAGAACTTTTCATAGGTACTGACAAACACCGTATTACGCTCAAGCGTTTTCAAATTTGCACCGCAAGGTTTGTTTTGGCAACTTTACAAACGGACGACTTAACTTTCTCATATGCTTTGTCAGTCGTCGAATAGGGATATAGCTTGCTGGGGCGACCATAGCGCAATTGCTCATGCACCTCGGGTGAAACGAACAAAGCAAGCGCTGCAGTAAATTGACGTGGGCACCTATCTCTAAAACCCGTTACGTAAAACGTCTGCGGACCTGTTGAGTCTGGTGCACTATCAAACAACGCATAACCACGGCCCGATGATGGGGCCTTGCCTAACCGCCCGCCTAGAGAACTTTGACCCCTTGCATCACATACACGGGCAACTTCCCCATAGGGCAAAATCGTTCCAAAGATTATATCCATTGCGCCGGGCCCTTTGCGGGCGCCCTCAACTGAGCCACCCCCAAACAATCCACGCTTTTTTGCAGGTTCCGCCAAAGTTGTTTCTTCGGGAAGGATTTCTTGCAAAGAGGCCGTTCTTGTCAGCTCTTCTGCATCGTCATCGTTGGAAACTTTGAGCAGCCCCAATAGCCCACGGCGTTTTTCAGGTTCAACCAAACCCGTTGTAGTAGCGTCTGTTGGTTCAACTGACGGTGTATCGTGTTCTGAATCGGCGATTTCGTACTCGGCTTGCATAAATTCGGTGGGTTCGTTTGCTGCCGCAGCACGGCGCAACCATCCCCAAACACCAGACGGTTTTTCCACTTCAACCACTGTAGAAATTGCTGCTCTATCGGGTCGATTTCCTCAATAGCTCTATCTGCGTTCTCTGTACCACCCTCACGCCGCAATAGGCCAGAGAGCACTCCAATTCTTGGTGCTATATCTTCGGGATCAGGCAAAACACTAACTTTAGGCGTATCCTCGGCCAACTCAATATTTTCGACCCGTTCAAAATCAGACAGTGGGTCAACACAGGCCGCCAAAGAAAACATCGAGAACAAGATAACAGGATTACGCACGTTAAAGTCTCACCATCAGGGTTAACAGTTTAAAAACGCACCAAAGTAAGGGCTGTCCACCGTGGCCATAGTTGCTTTTTGGGACATATAAGCTAATTGCGACTTATAGGTCTTCGACTTCCATAACGCCCATCAGTGACTTAATGGCCCCTTTTATCTGCGGCGTGACTGGAAAATCTTGCCCCAAATCAATCTCGACTTCACCTGGCAAACTTGAGTCCATCAAGCAAAATTGAACAGGTCCACGCCCCACGTTCTGGGCCGCTTTCCCAGCACCCTCAAGGACAGAAGCAACTGCTGAAACGGCGTCGATATCATCTACAAAGATTTTGAGGCCCATCCCACCAACATCAGCAACGACTGTATCAATTGGCGCAATCGAGCGGCCGAGTAATTTTAACTGATCACTTTCGAGTGTCGCCTCAACAGTAACAATAACCTTAGCACCTGTTACCAAATGATCTTGCGCTTTTTCCAGCGTGTCAGAGAAAATAGTGATCTCATATCCGCCCGTCGTGTCCGATAATTGGGCAAATGCGAACCGATTGCCACGTGCAGATTTACGGATTTGCACACCCGCAACAACGCCAGCCAGTTTGGCAACATGCGCGCCGCGTTCAGCACGTTCATGGACCTGATCTAACGTTTTAATGTCTTTGCGTTTCAACGCGCCCATATAATCATCCAACGGATGACCAGACAGGTAAAACCCAACGGCTTTAAACTCTTCACTCAAACGTTCAGCCGGCAACCAATCATCCATTGGCACAATCCGAGGCTCAGGTAGATCATCACCGGCCTCCCCAAACAGTGATACCTGATTACTGCTTTTTTGTTCGTGGATCGCTGCTGAATAACCAACCAACCCATCCAACGCATCAAAAACACGTCGACGGTTTGGATCGAGTTGGTCAAACGCGCCAGAACGCGCAAGCATCTCAAGTGGACGTTTACCAACCCGTTTTATATCCACGCGTCGCGCCAGATCGAACAGGGTTGAAAATGGGCGTTCGACGCCATCAACCATGCGCCCTTCGGTGATAAGCTTCATAGCCTCAACGCCAACGTTCTTCAACGCGCCCAGCGCATAGACCAAGGCACCTTCGACAACTTTGAACGTAGCGTCGGAACGATTTACGCACGGCGGAACCCAAGGCAAATCAAGACGCTTACGCACCTCTTCGAAATACACACCCAGTTTGTCAGTGAGGTGGATATCGCAATTCATCACACCAGCCATAAACTCAACTGGGTGGTTCGCCTTTAGCCAAGCCGTTTGGTAACTGACAACCGCATAGGCAGCAGCGTGAGATTTGTTAAAGCCGTAGTTTGCAAACTTTTCAAGAAGATCAAAAACCTCAGAGGCTTTCTTTTTCTCAACGCCGTTTTCTTGTGCCCCTTTTTCAAATTTGGGCCGTTCTTTCGCCATCTCTTCGGCGATCTTTTTACCCATCGCACGGCGCAATAGGTCAGCGCCACCCAGCGAGTAACCCGCCATGACCTGCGCAATTTGCATAACCTGTTCTTGGTAGACGATTATTCCTTGGGTTTCTTCCAAGATATGGTCGATCAGTGGATGTACAGATTCCAGTTCCTTCTGCCCATTCTTCACCTCACAATAGGTCGGAATATTCTCCATCGGACCCGGACGGTAAAGCGCAACCAAGGCGACGATGTCTTCGATACAGGTTGGCTTCATCCGTTTCAGAGCATCCATCATGCCGCTGGATTCCACCTGAAACACTGCCACAGTCTTCGCGCTAGCATATAATTTATAGGACGCTTCATCATCCAACGGGATCGTCGCAATATCGTCGATCAAGCCCTGAGGGGGCTCAAACAGTTCGGAACCATCCGCAGAGATGTGTAAATGGCGGCCAGACGCTTTGATTTGATCAACCGCATTCTGAATAACTGTCAGGGTCTTAAGGCCCAAAAAGTCGAACTTGACCAATCCTGCTTGTTCAACCCATTTCATATTGAACTGTGTGGCAGGCATGTCCGAACGCGGATCTTGGTAAAGTGGCACCAATTGGTCTAGTGGACGATCCCCAATAACAACGCCCGCAGCGTGGGTCGAAGCGTTGCGAAGTAGGCCTTCAACTTGTTGGCCATAATCAAGCAAGCGTGCCACGACTTCTTCGTTCTTTGCCTCTTCACGTAAACGCGGTTCGTCTGCCATAGCCTTTTCGATTGAAACAGGTTTTACCCCTTCAACAGGGATCAGTTTAGATAGACGATCCACTTGCCCGTAAGGCATCTGCAAAACACGGCCAATATCACGCACAGCAGCCTTCGATAGAAGCCCACCAAAAGTGATAATTTGCCCAACTTTATCACGGCCGTACTTCCCCTGAACGTAGCGAATAACTTCCTCGCGACGGTCCATGCAAAAATCGATATCGAAGTCAGGCATGGACACACGTTCAGGGTTCAAGAACCGCTCAAATAGCAATTGATAGCGCAGTGGATCAAGATCGGTGATCAACAAAGCATAAGCAACCAACGACCCCGCACCAGAACCACGACCCGGCCCAACTGGGATGCCTTCGTCTTTGGCCCATTTGATGAAATCTGCAACGATCAAAAAGTAACCAGGGAAACCCATCCCTTCAATGATCTTTAATTCAAAATCGAGGCGAGCCTCGTATTCCGCAACCTCAACAGCATGCGGGATAATGGACAGGCGGTAGCGCAAGCCCTCTTCGGCTTGACGACGCAATTCTGCGATTTCGTCATCCGCAAATTTAGGAAGGATCGGATCACGGCGATATGTCTGGAAGGCGCAGCGTTTAGCAATCTCAACAGTGTTCTCAACCGCCTCAGGAAGGTCAGCGAACAAGGTGACCATTTCAGCCTGAGACTTAAAATAGTGCTGAGGTGTTAGGCGACGCCGCCCTTCTTGTTGATCGACATAAGCCCCATCAGCAATGCAAATCAATGCATCATGAGCTTCGTGCATCTTAGATGCTGGGAAATAGACGTCATTGGTGGCGACCAATGGCAATCCCATCGCATACGCCATTTCAACAAATGGACGTTCTGTCAAACGCTCTGCCTCTGGTAAACCGCCATCAACAGGGTGGCGCTGTAGCTCAACATAAAGACGATCACCGAAAATACCGGCAAGGCGATCCAACAATGCTTGAGCTGCGGGTTTTTGTCCCGCCTGCAAAAGCTGTCCAATGGGGCCAGTCGACCCACCCGTCAAACAAATTATGTCAGCTCCGTATTGGGCCAATTCATCCACTGTGACTTGGGGCAATTGATCGTGGTTATCGATATAAAGGCATGAATTTAACTTCATCAGGTTTTCGTAACCTGTCTCTGTCTGAGCCAACAAAATCACAGCTGCAGGCGCACGCGCTTTCTCGCCGGGGCGACTTTCAACATAAGTGACATCGACCTGACAGCCCACAATCGGCTGGATACCTGCACCCGACATTCCAACCGAATACTCCAACGCCGCAAACATGTTGTTTTTGTCGGTCAATGCCATTGCAGGCATCTTATTGTCTGCACAAAGCGCAGGCAGCTTTTTAACACGCAATGCACCCTCAAGTAGCGAATACTCAGAATGGGTACGAAGGTGAATGAATCGAGGGCTATTTGTCATGCCTGCAACTTAAGGCGAACTGACAAATGTTGCCACAAGGACTTGCCAAAAAGTCAGACACTTGCAAAACTAAAATCAGCACGCCCGCACGAACGTCTACTCCACATCGACGACGCGCAGCATTTGGGCTTTTGGTAGGGTGGCGGGTTACAATATATGAACGTGTCTTTTCGGATAAACGGAAAGGATGTGGAGCTTAGCAACATAAGCGCCACAACAACGCTGCTTGATTGGTTGCGCATCGATCAAAATCTGCACGGCACCAAAGAGGGCTGCAATGAAGGTGATTGTGGCGCATGTTCGGTGTTAGTGACCGATGAAACCGGTGCCAAAGCCCTAAACGCCTGCATCTTGTTCCTACCCCAACTGGACGGCAAATCGATCCGCACAATCGAAGGAATTTCGGCACCGGACGGCACATCCCACCCTGTTCAAACAGAGATGATTAATCATCACGGCAGTCAGTGTGGCTTTTGCACACCTGGCTTTATCGTCTCGATGGCCACAGCGCATTTGAACGGCGACACGGACCACGATGTGGCTCTCGCAGGGAACCTTTGCAGGTGCACGGGCTATGCGCCGATCATTCGTGCGGCAAAAGCTGCAGAAAATGCACCAATCCCTGCGCATATGGTGGAAACCCCTCCAATATTGCGCGCCAAACCCAAAGAAAAGGATCTAATCCCCACAGATCTGGAAGGTTTCGCAAGCTGGTACGAGGCCCACCCAGACACAACGCTCATTGCGGGCGCAACGGATGTCGGCCTTTGGGTGACAAAACACTTTTCAGATCTTGGTCAAACGGCATTTTTGAACCGTATTCCAGAGCTTCGTGGCATTTCAGAAACAGATGAGGAAATACATGTCGCAGCCATGACAACGCTGACTGAACTCCTTGAATCCATGAAAACAAAACACCCAAGTTTTGCGACCTTGATCAAAAGATATGGCTCAACCCAAGTTCGCAATGCAGCTACAATCGGCGGTAACATCGCAAATGGATCCCCAATCGGAGACGGGCCACCAGCCCTAATCGCATTGGATGCAACGCTTCATCTGCGCAAAGGTAGCAAAACACGCCAAATGCCAATCGCGGACTATTTCATCGAGTATGGTAAACAAGACCGTGATATAGGCGAGTTTGTGACTGGTGTTTCAATCCCGAAGGCCGTCGACAACTTGCATTGCTACAAACTGACCAAGCGTTTTGACCAGGACATCTCAGCCGTTTGTGGCTGCGTATGGATCGAACTCGACGACGATACGATTTCTAAAGTGCGCCTTGCCTATGGCGGCATGGCTGGAATCCCCAAGCGCGCAAAACATGCGGAAGATGTGTTGCGTGGAAAGGCTTGGTCAGAAGAAACTATTCGCCATGCGATGGATGAGATGACAAAGGACTTTGCTCCCCTGTCAGATATGCGAGCTTCAGCCAAATATCGGATGCAAACGGCTCAAAACATGCTGCTTAGAGTTTGGTATGAGCGAAACGGTCAAACCACATCAGTACATGAGGTGACACCGTGAGCATTGCTAAGCCCCTCCCCCACGATGCCGCCGCGCTTCATGTAAACGGCAGTGCGCGATACGTTGACGACATCCCAACACCCAACGGGACACTTCACCTCGCTTTTGGCACCAGTCCTATTGCTGCGGGAACGCTCAATAGTATGAATCTTAACGCAGTGCGTGCGACTGAGGGCGTGATAACAGTTTTGACGGCGGGTGATCTGGAATTTGATGCTGATGTATCGCCATCGGCCCATGATGAACCGTTACTGGCAGAGCAAACAGTTGCCTACGTCGGGCAACCAACGTTTCTGGTAATCGCAGAATCTCACACAGCAGCCCGAAAGGCTGCGCGCCTTGCGCAATATGATATCATAGAAGGCGAGCCCATCTTCACAATTGAAGAGGCTTTGGCGGCCAATAGCCGTTTTGAAGATGGGCCGCGTATCTACGCCAAAGGCGATGCTAAGGCGCACCTTGTGTCTGCAGCTCATTCTATCACAGGCTCCATTTCAATGGGTGGGCAAGAGCACTTTTATCTTGAAGGTCAAGCGGCCCTCGCCTTGCCTGATGAAAATGGCGACGTTTTGATTCACAGTTCGACCCAACACCCGACTGAGATCCAACACAAAGTTGCACATGCAATCGGCAAACCTATGCATGCCGTTCGGGTTGAAACACGTAGAATGGGAGGAGGGTTTGGCGGCAAAGAGAGCCAGGGTAATGCGCTTGCTGTTGCTTGTGCAATCGCGGCGCTGAAGATGGGAAAACCCTGCAAAATGCGTTATGATCGCGACGACGACATGATCATTACGGGCAAACGGCACGATTTTCGAATCGACTATACCTGTGGTTTTGACAGCGATGGTTTGATCCAAGCCATTGATGTAAAACACTACACCCGCTGTGGCTGGGCACAAGATTTGTCGCTGCCTGTTGCTGATCGGGCGATGCTCCATGCAGACAATGCCTACAACTTGCCGAACATTCGAATTGAAAGCCACCGCCTCAAAACCAACATTCAAAGTGCCACAGCCTATCGCGGGTTTGGTGGTCCACAAGGCATGCTTGGAATGGAGCGGATCGTAGATCACATCGCACAAACATTGGGCGTGGACCCCGCAATCGTTCGTCAAAAAAACTTTTATGGCTCCGGCGGAAGTTCGACTGGTAAGATGAAGCCGCAGACGACCCCTTATGGGCAGGAGGTCACTGATTCGATCGTTGCAGAATTGACAGACACTCTGATGTCTTCCTCCGATTATTTTAATCGACGAGCCACCGTTGATGAGTGGAATTCAACCAATCAAATTATCAAACGCGGCATTGCAATGACCCCTGTCAAATTTGGCATTTCATTTACACTGACACACCTCAACCAAGCCGGTGCATTGGTTCATGTTTATCAGGACGGCTCTATCCACCTGAACCACGGCGGAACTGAGATGGGACAAGGTCTGTTCCAAAAGGTTGCTCAGGTTGCAGCGTCACGGTTTGGCGTGCCCATGGAAAATATTAAAATTTCGGCGACAGACACTGCCAAAGTTCCAAATACCTCCGCCACCGCAGCATCTTCTGGCACTGATCTGAATGGAATGGCAGTCAAAATTGCATGTGACAAAATTCGCGACCGAATTGCTGCGCACTTTGCCAAACTTCACGATTGCAATGCAGCAGACGTGAGTTTTAGCGACGGCCATGTTCGCGTCTTGGCGAAGAGTTATAATTTTTCAGAAGTCGCTCAGATTGCGTATCAAGCCCGTATCAGCCTGTCGGCAACCGGATTTTATAAAACGCCAGACATTCAATGGGATCGGATAAAGGGGCAAGGCCGCCCCTTCTTTTATTTTGCCTATGGTGCTGCCATTACCGAGGTCGTCATCGATACCTTAACAGGTGAAAACCGAATACTGCGTACTGATATTTTGCATGATGCGGGCGCGTCACTCAATCCAGCGCTGGATATTGGGCAGATCGAGGGTGGCTACGTTCAGGGGGCTGGTTGGCTCACGACCGAAGAGCTGGTTTGGGATCAAAAAGGACGTTTGCGCACCCATGCGCCGTCTACTTACAAAATCCCCGCCTGCAGTGATCGCCCCGATATTTTCAACGTAGACCTTTGGGATGGCGAAAACCCTGCTGATACAATCTCTAAATCCAAAGCCGTTGGCGAACCTCCATTCATGCTCGGGGTATCCGCCTTCTTTGCTTTAAGTGACGCCATATCAGCCTGCGGACCAAATTTTGCAGACCTACAAGCGCCTGCAACAGCCGAAGAGGTCTTAGCAGCAATCGGGCGAACCCAGGATGTTTGATCGCAAAGAGCTTATTGAAGCCTGTAAAATTCATGGAACGGTTGCCCGCGTTGTGATCGCAGACATAGCGGGGTCTGCACCTCGCGAAGTGGGTGCCTCGATGCTTGTTTGGCAAGGTGGACAATCAGGGACGATAGGCGGTGGTACCCTCGAGTTTGATCTGGCAAAAGCTGCAATGAAGGGCAAAGATCATATGTCTCGTCATGCCCTTGGTCCCGATTTGGGGCAGTGTTGCGGCGGATCTGTACATGTTCTGACCGAAATCTATGATTTAGAGCGAGCGCAAGCGTTACCAAATGATTGCATTGTACGTGGAAAAGGTGAGATGCCGTTTCAAATTCAGACTCTCATTTCAGCAGCCCGCAATCATGGCGATCTCACCCGCAGTCAGAGGGTCGGCACATGGTTTATTGAGCCAGTACATAGGCCGATGCATGACCTTTGGATTTGGGGTGCCGGGCATGTTGGGCGCGCCGTAGTCAATACCATCGCCCCTTTACCTGATATCAAAATCACATGGGTCGATACCACAATCGATCGGTATCCGAATGAAATCCCAGATGGGGTCACCGTATTGCCCGCCCAAAATCTAACTGACACCATTACCTATGCCTCAAAACAGGCACATCATTTGATCATGACCTATTCCCACACAATCGATTTATCAATTTGCCATGGCCTATTGTCACACCAGTTTGCCAGCTGTGGGTTAATTGGATCGAAGACCAAATGGGCGCGTTTTAGAAATCGCCTTGTTGGCCTAGGACATCAGGAGGCACAAATTTCACAAATTATGTGCCCAATTGGCGATCCTGCATTGGGAAAGCATCCACAAATGATTGCGATTGGTGTAGCAGATCGGCTAATCAAAATTAGCCTTGGTATCGATCAAGAAATATAACCGCAGGAGGCCACAGCTTGACCACTCCCCTATTGTCCCTGCGCGGACTGACAAAAGCCTATCCCGGCGTTGTCGCCAACGACGACGTTAGCCTTGAAATTGGGCGTGGTGAAATCCACGCTTTGTTAGGTGAAAACGGCGCAGGAAAGTCGACACTTGTCAAAATGATTTATGGTTTGGTCAAGCCTGATAGCGGCAAAATGCAATTAAATGAGGCTGTGTTTACACCAAAGGATCCCCGCACCGCGCGTGCGAGTGGCGTTGGCATGGTTTTTCAGCACTTCTCACTTTTTGACGCATTAACTGTCGCTGAGAATATTGCCTTGGGCATGGAAGATGCTCCAGCCATGAGCCAACTTGCCGCGCGTATTCGCGAAGTATCGGAAAATTACGGCCTGCCGCTTTCACCGGATCGTATCGTCGGTGATTTATCTGCCGGAGAACAACAACGCGTTGAAATTATCCGGTGTCTTTTGCAGGATCCCAAATTACTGATCATGGACGAACCGACATCGGTTCTGACACCCCAGGAAGTGGCGGTTTTGTTTGAGACATTGAACAAGCTACGCGCCGAAGGCACCGCAATTTTGTATATCTCCCACAAGTTAGAAGAAATTCGCACACTGTGTGACACAGCAACAATTTTGCGCTTAGGTAAGGTTGTTGGGACTTGCGTTCCCGCAGACACAACCGCACGCGAAATGGCCGAGATGATGGTTGGGACCACACTGAAGACACCCCAGCGAAGCGGCTCTAAAACTGGCGAAGTCATCCTTAATCTCAACCGACTTTCAATTCCACCAGCATCAGCATTTGGAATGCCTTTGCGGGAGATTTCGTTAAGCTTGCGTAAGGGAGAGATCCTTGGGATCGGTGGGGTCGCGGGTAACGGCCAAGATGAGTTGCTTGGCTCTTTGTCTGGCGAAACCCGTGCATCCGTCGGCATGATTGAATACAAAAGCCGCGATATGGCGGATATGGGGCCTAATGCACGTCGTAAAATTGGCCTCTTGAGCGCACCAGAAGAACGTCTGGGCCATGCCGCCGCACCTGACATGTCTCTGGTAGAAAATGCGATGCTGACAGGAGCAACGCGTGAAGGCCTTGAAAAAGGTGGTCTGTTGAATTGGTCTGCGGCACGTGATTTTGCCGACCGAATTATTGAGGCCTTTGACGTCCGCACACCGAGTGCTGCAAATGCTGCGCGTTCGTTGTCTGGCGGCAATTTGCAAAAATTCGTAATTGGTCGCGAAGTCCTGCAGCGCCCTGAAGTGTTTGTGGTTAACCAACCGACTTGGGGGGTCGATGCATCTGCAGCGGCTGCAATCCGGCAAGCTTTATTGGATTTGGCAAAAAGCGGCGCCGCAATAATTGTCATTTCCCAGGACCTTGATGAATTAATGGAAATTTCAGATCGGTTTGCTGCATTGAATGAGGGTCGGCTTAGTCAGCCCCGTCTAGCAATTGGCCTTACGGTTGAAGAGATTGGTTTGATGTTGGGTGGCGCACATGATTTGGAGACCGCACATGTTTGATTTTGTTGAAACCTGCGGGGCGAGTTTATTTGGTAAGATGAACGAGAGGGGCAGCACATGATCCGGTTTGAAAAAAGACCACAGCCAAGCCGCTTGTTTTCACTGGCAACACCACTCCTAGCAGTGATGGCCACAATGGTGTTCGGCGGTTTCTTGTTTGCCGTGTTGGGCAAAGACCCCGTGCAATCGATTGTCACAATCTTTTGGGAACCCTTGTTTGGCGAGTTCGCTTTTTACTATCGCCCACAATTGTTGATTAAAGGTGCCCCACTGGTGTTGATCGCGATTGGTCTAGCCCTTGGTTTTAAAGCTGGTGTCTGGAATATTGGGGCAGAAGGCCAATACATCATGGGTGCTATTTTTGGGGCCGGTGTTGGCTTGGCTTTTTATCCCACTGAAAGTCCTTGGATATTTCCACTGATGATCCTAGCAGGGGCCTTTGGCGGCTGGATGTGGGCGACTATCCCCGCCATCCTAAAAGTGAAATTTGGCACCAACGAGATTTTGGTGTCCTTGATGTTAGTGTATGTGGCCGAACAATTTTTGGCCTCAATGTCTCTTGGCATGTTGAAAAACCCTGAGGGGTTTGGCTTTCCAGGGAGCCGGAACTTGCAGCAATATGCCTCCGCTCATAACACCGACATCGTCGCTGGATCAGGTATGCACTGGGGTGTTGTCGCAGCATTGATCGCAGTGATTTTTGCATATGTCTTGCTGGCCCGTCACCGCCTTGGCTTTGCCATAAGAGTCACAGGTGAGGCTCCACGCGCTGCGCGATTTGGGGGTGTGAATCCCTCCCGCCTTATTCTATTTTGCCTAGGGATCTCTGGCATGCTTGCTGGTCTTGCTGGAATGTTCGAAGTTTCCGGACCTGCAGGACAAATCACAATCGATTTCAATGTCGGCTACGGCTTCACTGCGATCATCGTTGCCTTCTTAGGCCGCCTTCACCCCGTTGGTATCATGTTTGCCGGTCTTTTGATGGCCCTCACATATATCGGCGGCGATATTGCCCAAAGCCAGCTTCAACTGCCCGCTGCTGCGATTCAGGTATTTCAAGGCATGCTATTGTTCTTTCTTTTGGCTTTTGATTTGCTCACCAATTATCGTGTGCGAATTGGATCGAGCGAGGTACCCACATGACCCGTCATACATTCAAATCTGTTTTTATGGGCAGCGCGATGTGCCTAATGCTGCTCGCGATAGTCCACCGTCAATTAACTTCAGTTGATGCCGTCGGTTTCATCGCCCTTGGGGTTTTTGTTGGTGTATATGTGCTTGCAGCTCTTCTTGCGCTCACTCTTCCAGTGTGGGCAGCCACGCGTAGTCCGGCAGTTCACCGTTTTCAGAAACGCATTCATTGGCCCAAATTACACCACATCGGATTGATGATGATTGGCGCGATACCGAATGCATTTAGTGTACACATGCGGATACACGGAGGTCTCATCTAATGGATTTATCTGCAATCAACCCTATAATTCTGATTGCCGCCCTGATTAGCGCTGCGACTCCAATTCTTTTGGCCGCAACGGGTGAATTAATCGCCGAACGTGCTGGCGTTTTGAACCTTGGCGTTGAAGGCATGATGATCACTGGCGCGGTTTGCGGCTTCATCATATCGGTCAATACAGGATCACCAGCACTTGGCTTTGTAATGGCGGCTGTGGGAGGTGCCATGCTGTCATTGCTGTTCGCCTTTCTGACACAGATTGCACTGGCAAATCAGGTTGCCTCTGGCCTTGCGCTCACACTATTTGGCTTGGGAATTTCATCCCTCATGGGGCAAAACTATGTAGGTATCAAACCGCCGCGATTGGGAGATGTAAATTTTGGACCGTTATCAGACATCCCAGTTTTAGGGACTATTTTATTCAGCCATGACCCAATAGTTTATGTTGGCCTTTTGATCGTCGCCGCTGTTTGGGCAACACTAAAGTTTACGCGCGCCGGCCTGGTTTTACGCGCAGTCGGTGAAAACCATGACGCAGCACACGCCCTTGGATACAAAGTGAAACGCATCCGCACGCTTGCTATCATGTTTGGTGGGGCCTGTGCCGGCATGGGCGGAGCCTATATTTCCCTCATCCGGGTACCACAATGGACCGAAGGGATGACCGCTGGAGTTGGGTGGATTGCACTCGCTCTCGTCGTATTCGCAAGCTGGAAACCATGGCGTGTCCTGCTAGGGGCGTATCTTTTTGGCGGCATCACCCAATTGCAGTTGAATTTGCAGGGCGCAGGTGTCGCTATACCTGTCGAATATTTGGCAATGTCCCCTTATATAGTCACAGTGGTTGTGTTGGTGATTCTATCTGCCGACAAATCGCGCGCTCCGGGATCACTCGGACGAATATTCCACGCCTCGCAATAGAGGCACACCACGAATGCCCCACGTTGGGGCCAATACCTATGGGGAAGTACACATGAAATTCACCAAACTAATGACCGGCGCTGCGCTGGCACTTGGCCTAGCGACGGCTGCTGTGGCCGAAGACAAAACCAAAGTTGGTTTCGTATTTGTTGGCCCAGTCGGCGACGGCGGCTGGACTTACGAGCACAACAAGGGCCGTTTGGCTGTTGAAGAAGCATTCGGCGATAAAGTTGAAACTGTTTTCGTTGAAAGCGTTGCCGAGGGCCCTGACTCTGAACGTGTTATGACAGAGATGGCACTGAACGGCGCTGATCTAATCTTCACTACATCCTTTGGCTACATGGACCCAACGATCAACGTCGCTGCCAAGTTCCCAAATGTTAAGTTCGAACACGCAACTGGCTATAAGCAAGCAGACAACGTGTCTGTTTACTCTGCACGCTTTTATGAAGGTCGCGCGATCCAAGGTCATATTGCTGGCAAAATGACCAAGTCAAACATCATCGGCTACATCGCGTCATTCCCAATCCCAGAAGTTATCCGTGGTATCAACTCTGCCTACATCCACGCGAAAAAAGTAAACCCAGACGTCGAGTTCAAAATCATCTGGGCCTACACTTGGTTTGACCCAGCAAAAGAAGCTGACGCAGCTAAAGTTCTTATCGAACAAGGCGCGGACGTTGTTTTGCAGCACACAGACTCAACTGCACCACAAGCAGCTGCACAAGAAGCTGGCAACGTGATCACATTCGGTCAAGCATCAGACATGGGCCAATATGGTCCACTTCCACGCGTATCATCCATTATTGATGATTGGGCACCTTACTACATTGCACGCACCCAAGCGGTCATGGACGGCACGTGGACTTCCACAAGCACGTGGGATGGCATTGGCGCCGGCATGGTTGGCATCGGCGAAATTTCAAACGCAGTTCCTGCGGACGTGAAAGCAGAAGCGTTAGCACTGAAAGCATCTTTGGCTGACGGTTCTTACCACGCATTTACTGGCCCGTTGAATAAAGCAGACGGTTCAGCATGGTTGGCTGAAGGCGAGACAGCAAATGACGGTGATTTGGCTGGCATGGGCTTTTACCTTGAGGGAATCACAGCTGAAATTCCTAAGTAATTTCGGTTCAGTTTAAGCAAATAAGGGCTCCGATATATTTCGGGGCCTTTTTCTTTGAGAACGCCACGATGTGTAATCATGCGAAATGGTCAGCCCAAAGGCTTGCAAAGCAAACCTACTCATCCGATATGAAGTCAAAAGTAATGGGGCAATTTATTTCATGGCAAATGCATCCTCTGAGCAATTGATCAAATGGTTGGAAGGTACATTGGCGACCCGCTTCATCCTTGGCGTTATTGTTTTCAATGCAGTGATTCTTGGGTTGGAGACCTCCCATACTGTTATGGGGACGATGGGCGGATTGTTAAAAACACTGGATACAATTTGCCTATCTATTTTCGTGCTAGAAATTATCCTCAAGTTGATCGCGTACCGTCATCGATTTTTTAGGAATGGTTGGAACCTCTTTGATTTCGTGATTGTTGGAATCGCATTACTCCCAAGCGGCGGCGCATTGTCTGTTTTACGTGCGCTTAGAATTTTGCGAGTGCTGCGCGTTATCTCTATATCGCCCTCACTGCGCACAGTTGTTGAGGGGTTGGTTTCGGCCCTACCTGGCATGGGCTCAGTCGTCGTCTTGATGAGCATTATCTTTTACGTGGGCGCAGTTATCGCCACTAAACTGTTTGCAGGGAGCCACCCAGAGTTCTTCTCTTCCTTGGGCGCTTCGGCTTATTCGCTCTTCCAGATTATGACCTTGGAAAGTTGGTCAATGGGGATCGTTCGCCCTGTCATGGAAATCCATCCATACGCATGGGCATTCTTTATACCCTTCATCCTCGTCACTACGTTTTCCGTTGTTAACTTGTTGGTCGGCCTTATCGTAAACTCGATGCAAGAAGCTTCCGAACGAGAAGCAGTCGATGAAACTACGCTTCACCGCGAAGATTTGATGGCACGGCTTTCACGTATTGAAGCACAACTCGAAAACCTAGGTGCTAAGAAATAACGACAGCGCCCGCTTCATTTGGTGAAATACAGATCGGCAGATTGCGCACTCAAAATTCTCATGCAACGATTGACTTGATCCTGACAAAGTGAGGCCAGCATGACAGATATAATTATTATCGGTGGCGGAATCGCAGGCATATCCGCCGCAGCGCGCATGTCCAAACATGCCCGTGTTGTGGTGTTAGAGGCCGAAAGCGCATTGGCCTATCATGCCTCGGGTCGTTCAGCGGCTTTGTTTGAGAAAAACTACGGATGCACTTCTGTGAAAGCACTCAACAGTGCAAGCGCGGACTATCACCACACGGCCAATGGTGGTTATTTAACGCCACGTGGTTTTCTAATCCTTGGACGCGATGGCGAAGATGAAATGTTCGACAGCGATTTAACCGACCTAAAGACATTTGAAATTTCACCCACGCAGGCACGCCAATACGTTCCAATTCTCAACCAAAAGATCACTCGTGCGGGCTATCACGAAAGTGCTTATGACTTAGATACCGATCGCATGATCCAAGATTTTGCGAAAATCGTTCGCAACAATGCTGGTCAAATCCATACAAGTGTCAAAGTGAGTGATATCACATTTCAGAATAATCGCTGGAATGTTAGGTGTGGTTCAGAGATTCACACAGCAGAGCTGTTGGTTAACGCCGCCGGTGCCTGGGCTGATAAAATTGCCAACCTGTCAAACATCTCACCAATTGGGATCACAGCTTTGCGCCGTTCGATGGCCCAAACGCCTGCGCCTACCGGCCATGATATATCAAACTGGCCAATATTTTTTGGTGTTGGTGAGGCCTGGTATGCCAAACCTGCAGCAGGCAAACTGCTAATTTCACCCGCTGATGAGACCCTAGTCGAACCTCACGATGCTTATGCAGATGACATGACCGTGGCCGAAGGGATCGACCGCTTCCAACAGCACGTCACACATGAGGTAACCCGTCTTGAAACAACATGGGCGGGGCTACGCAGTTTCGCACCCGATCGAACCTTAGTTTTGGGGCGCGACCCAACCAACCCAAGTTTCATTTGGTGTGCAGGACAAGGAGGCTATGGTTTCCAAACAGCCCCTGCAGCATCGCAACTGGTCGCTGACATCGTCTGTGGACACCAATCAGAGTTACCCATTGATATTGTTGCAGCATTGTCACCAGAAAGATTCACCAATTGACCTTCAGAAATCCACCACCAAACGCCAGTATTGCAACCAAAACCGAAGGTAGCAAAAAGCTATTTGCGCCCTCTGCTGAACGCAATGCACCAGCAATTTGCGACGTTTTGAAGTCTATCGCCCTAAAACAGGGTAACGCATTGGAGTTAGCAAGTGGGACTGGTCAGCATATTGTGACCCTCGCAAAGGCCATGCCAAATATTCAATGGCAACCAACCGAAGTAGATCCAGATCGTATCACCAGCATTCAGGCCTACATCGACGAAACCAATTTGAGTAACATAAGCAACCCACTTTTGCTGAACGCCACACAAAGCGGTTGGAGCACTAAACTCTATCCGATTGATTTAATTTCATTATCTAACCTGCTCCATTTGATCAGCATGAGCGAGGCTGAAACCCTGATTATGGAAGCCGCAACGGCATTATCACAGGTTGGCCGTCTGTTTTTTTACGGCCCATTCAAACGCAGCGGTGAGCTAATCAGCCAAGGCGACATCAAATTTGACAGCAGCATACGTGCATCGGCTCCCGCCACGGGTTATAAAGACGATCAATGGGTAATTTCACAGGCAAGGCAGAACGGTTTAATACTGGCCAAAACAATTGAGATGCCGGCAAACAACTTGGCTTTGGTGTTTCAAAAGGAGGCATAGGACAGGCTTTCACCTGCCCCAATAAGTACGCTTAACCGTCAACGCGAATTGTTGTGTTCTTCGGATCATACGGACTATCTACGGTAACCTCAGCATCCCACATTTGATCGAACATCCGCACCTTAAGTTTAGTCCCCACTACGGCCAGAGCCTCAGGTACATACCCCATGCCAATCGACTTGTTGAACGCAACTGAATAGCCGCCCGATGTCAAACGCCCCACGCGATCTCCATTGTGGTATAGCGCCTCACGACCCCAAGGATCCGCGCCATCAGGGCCATCAATCAAAAGCGTAACACATTTGCTTTTCACCCCATGTGCAAGCATTGCATCTTTACCGTGGAACTCTTTTGATAGATCAATAAACCTAGGCAAATCAGCTTCAACCGGTGTCGCATCACGGCCCAGCTCTGTACCGAATGCACGATAAGATTTTTCTTGGCGCAGCCAGTTTTGCGCGCGTGCACCAACAAGTTTCATTCCATGGGGCTTACCCGCAGCCACGATTTGATCCCACAGGTAATTCTGCATCTCAATAGGGTGGTGAAGTTCCCAACCAAGCTCACCAGTGTATGCAACACGAATTGCACGCACTGGGCACATTCCCAATTCGATATTGCGCATAGTTAGCCATGGGAAGCGCTTGTTCGAAAGGACCGTGGATGGATCACCATCTTTGACCAACGAGTTCAGAACATCACGTGATTTTGGACCTGCGATTGCAAAGACACCCCACTGAGTTGTTACATCATGACACTCAATGTAACCAAATTCAGGTGTCTTATCCTCAATCGCTTTACGTAAATAATCGCTGTCGTAAGCCGTCCAAGCGCCCGCTGAGACAAGGTAATACTCGTTCTCTGCAATCCTAACGATAGTGTATTCAGTACGTGTAGTTCCCGCAACCGTAAGCGCATATGTAAGATTGATGCGCCCAACAGATGGCAGCTTATTACAGGTAAACCAGTTTAAGAACTCAGTCGCACCCGGACCTTTGACAACGTGCTTAGTAAAAGCTGTGGCATCGATCAAACCAACGCCTTCGCGGATTGCCCTAGCCTCTTCCACTGCATATTCCCACCATGCACCACGACGAAATGAGCGACTGTCGTAATCAAATTTCTCCGGCGCATCCAATGGGCCGTAATAGTTTGGGCGTTCCCAGCCATTCACAAACCCAAACTGCGCACCAGCTTTTGCTTGGCGATCATAAGCAGGTGCAGTGCGCAACGGGCGGCACACAGGGCGTTCTTCATCAGGGTGGTGAACCACATAGACGTGATCGTAACATTCTTCATTTTTACGCGCGGCAAATTCAGTCGTCATCCAATCGCCGTAGCGTTTTGGATCGAGTGAGGCCATGTCAATGTCAGCTTCACCCTCAACCATCATTTGCGCAAGGAAATAACCTGTGCCACCTGCCGCTGTGATCCCAAATGAGAAACCTTCAGCCAACCACATATTACGCAAACCAGGTGCTGGCCCAACCAATGGGTTCCCATCTGGAGTATAACAAATGGGGCCATTGAAATCGTCTTTCAAGCCGGCCTCTTCACATGATGGAATACGATGGATCATCGCCATGTACTGCTCTTCAATCCGCTCGAGATTAAGCTGGAAAAGATCCGCACGGAAGCTGTCAGGCACACCGTATTCGAAACGGGCTGGTGCATTCTTTTCATAAACACCTAAGATCCAGCCACCACGCTCTTCACGAACGTATGACTGCGCATCAGCATCGCGGATCACTGGATGTTCCGGGTTCCCAGCTGCGCGGTGCTCTACCAACGTGGGGTCTTGCTCCATAACGATAAATTGGTGCTCGACTGGGATCGCTGGCATCTTGATGCCCAGCATCTTGGCCGTGCGCTGTGCATGGTTCCCCGACGCCGTCACAACATGCTCAGCGGTGATAACTACCTGCTCATCGGAAGGGATCAGATTGCCACCCTTCTCGATCATCTTGGTACAGGTCACTTCCCAAGCAGAACCATTCCACTCGAAAGCATCAGCCTGGCATTTACGTTCGATCACAACGCCACGCTGACGCGCACCTTTGGCCATCGCCATCGTCACATCTGCAGGATTAATGTAACCATCAGTATGATGATACAAAGCGCCCTTAAGATCCTCGGTGCGGATCAACGGCCACTTTGCCTTGATCTCGTCCGGGGTCATAAAGACATACGGCACATCACACGTTTCTGCAGTCGATGCATACAACTTGTATTCATCCATGCGCTCTTCAGTTTGAGCCATCCGTAGATTTCCAACGACGGCGAATCCCGCATTTAGGCCAGTTTCTTCCTCAAGCGACTTGTAGAAATCTACCGAGTACTTATGAATATGGGTCGTGGCATAAGACATGTTGAACAATGGCAGCAAACCTGCAGCGTGCCACGTAGACCCAGACGTTAACTCATCGCGCTCAAGCAGCATAACATCGTCCCATCCAGCCTTCGCCAGATGGTAGGCAATCGAAGTTCCGACGGCACCGCCGCCAACAACCAATGCTTTAACCTTAGTTTTCATGAACGCGACTCCCTAAACCTTCAATTGTGAATATTATAAAACGCATCACACAAAAACGCGCCAGCCCCCCGACAGGTCATGGCAAAAAACCGACCTCTCCAGATACTCCAGCTTCATCTTACCAAGCAAACTCTGGGGGAGCCGCGCAAGCGGTGGAGGCTAGCCCCCAGTCAATTTCCTTGCGTGGATTTCAGCCACATACAATTTTCCCTGGGTTCATAATCCCATCAGGATCAAGCGCCATTTTGATTGCAATCATTGCATCAACGGTTGCTGCCCCAAGTTCGCGTTCGAGATAAGGCATCTTACCTTGCCCAATCCCATGCTCACCCGTACATGTTCCATCCATAGAAATAGCCAAGTCGTTTAGCCAACTGACAAACACCGCTGCTCGCGCCATTTCGCCCTCGTTAGTTTTGTCGATGAGCAATAGGCAATGAAAATTCCCGTCACCAACATGCCCAACGATCGGTGAAATAAACGCATCGGCTTTCAGGCGTTCCTGCGTTTGACTGACACATTCAGCAAGCCGCGAAATCGGAACACAAACATCCGTGGAAATCCCCATTGCTCCCGGGCGCAATTGCAAAGTTGCCCAATAGGCATCGTGGCGCGCTTGCCAAAGCTTGTTGCGCTCCTCCGTACTTGTGGTCGAGGTATAGCCCCCGCCCCCATGCTCTTCTGCGATTGACCCAAACATCTCGGCCTGCTCAATCACACCCGCATCAGAACCGTGGAACTCCAGTAGCAATAACGGCTCTTCTGGCAGGTCCAATTTTGAATACGCATTACACGCTTTAACCTGCAGGGCGTCCAAAAGCTCAATCCGCGCTACAGGGATGCCATATTGGATAACTTGCATCACTGTCTGGCATGCAGCGTCGACACTTGGGAATGTACAACGGGCAGAACTGATAGCTTCAGGTATCCCTTGAAGTTTTAATGTAATCTCGGTGAACAGACCAAGTGTTCCCTCCGAACCCACCATAAGGCGGGTTAAATCGTACCCAGCAGACGACTTTTTGGCGCGTTGTGCAGTTTGAATAGTACGCCCATCGGCCATCACGACCTCAACCGCAATGACGTTGTCTTTCATCGTGCCGTAGCGCACAGCATTGGTCCCGCTTGCACTCGTTGCGGCCATGCCCCCCAATGACGCATTCGCGCCAGGATCAATCGGAAAGAACAGTCCCTGATCACGCAAATAAGTATTGAGCTGTTCGCGTGTCACCCCAGGTTGGACGACACAGGACAGATCATCCGGATAGACCGCCAAAATTTTATCCATCTGCATCACATCTATGCAAATTCCACCGGCAGGCGCGTTGACGTGCCCTTCCAGAGAGGTCCCAGTCCCAAACGGTATAACGGGTACTTTATGTGTTGCGCACACTTTAACAATCGCAACTATTTCATCTTTGTCTCGAGCAAAAACGACAGCATCGGGCCACTGGTTTTCCAACCATGTTGTCGTGTGACCATGTTGTTCACGTATTGCATCACCTGTTTGAAACCTATCTCCAAACTGCTGCTTAAGGACGCCAGAGACAATTGCGATTCCTTCCTCATTACGCGAAATTCGATGATTAGTGGCCATTCATTTTCCTTAAAATCTTCTTAACGTTTCATTCATTCACATCATAGATGGAACAACCTGGTCCGGTGGACGGTGACCATCTTGGAAGGTTTTGATGTTGATGATGACTTTCTCACCCATTTCAATTCGGCTTTCGCTTGTCGCAGATCCCATATGCGGCAACAAAACCACATTCGACATCTCACGCAAACGCGGATGTACCTTGGTGCCTTTTTCATATACGTCCAACCCAGCCCCTGCGATTGCCCCATCGCGCAGCATCCGTGCCAGCGCATTCTCGTCGATAACTTCGCCACGCGATGTGTTCACAATCACCGCACTTGGCTTCATCAACTTGAGACGCCGCGCATTCATAAGGTGGAAAGTCGATGGAGTATGTGGGCAATTGATGCTAATCACATCCATTCGGGCAACCATTTGATCAAGACTTTCCCAGTAGGTTGCTTGCAACTCGTCCTCAATTTCACGACGTAACCGCCGTCTGTTGTGGTAATGAACTTGCATTCCAAATGCTGACGCACGCTGCGCAACAGCACGACCAATGCGGCCCATGCCCAGAATTCCAAGCCGACGACCGCCGATCCGCCCGCCCAACAGCGCCGTCGGTGACCATCCTTGCCATTTATCAGTTTGCATTGCAGCAAGCCCTTCAGGAATACGACGAGTAATCGCAAGGATCAAACCCATTGCCATATCAGCCGTGTCTTCAGTTAAGACACCGGGTGTATTTGACACTAAAACCCCACGTTCACGTGCAGTCGCAACATCAATATTATCAACTCCAGCCCCATAATTCGCAATTAATTTAAGCTGTGGCCCGGCTTGTCCGATTAGCCCTGCATCAATTGTATCCGTAATTGTTGGCACCAAAACGTCAGCGGTTTTCATAGCAGCGGCCAACTCTTCTTGAGTCATTGCAACGTCATCTGTACGTAGCTGAACATCAAACAATTGGGACAGTCTTTTCTCGACGGGTTCGGGTAATCGTCGCGTCACAAACACACTTAGCCGATCCTTTGGCATTTCATCCCCTTCGCGCTTGGCGGTCACCTACTATTTATGGCATGTTGGCGGATGTCGGACTAAGGTACAAGAACCTCCCGTAAAATGGGTCGACGAATTGAAAGAATGGCAGTACAGGCCTCTGATATGAAAAGAAATCTTAAATCCAGAGGATTGATCATTGTGTCTGCTACGCTACTGGCGGTTACCGTAGCATCCGCACAAGAACGTAAAGGCAAAGTGACAAACCTGCCCGTGCCGCGTTTTGTTTCATTGAAAACCTCAGAGGGAAACGTGCGCCGTGGCCCATCATTAACACACAGAATTGACTGGGTTTTCAAGCGCCGTAGCATGCCATTACGCGTGACAGCGGAGCATGGGCATTGGCGTCGCGTTGAAGACCGTGATGGTCTTGGCGGCTGGGTTCACTATTCACTGTTGTCGGGTGCTCGCTCTGTTATTGTTGAAAAAGATCTCCTGATCCTGCGGACCCGTCCAGATGTAAAAGCGCCAGCAACAGCTGCACTAGAAGTTGGTGTCATTGCTCGTCTTGGCAAATGTGATTTGGAATGGTGTCGCCTGACTTCGGGTGGATACAAAGGCTGGGCACCCAAAGCGCGCATTTGGGGTGTTCACCCAGACGAGATCCGTGACTAAAGCAGCAAAACGCTACATTCAACACGCGCCGCATCTGTTTTACATTACTCAATGCCTAGCAATCTGAAAGCACCTCGCTAAACTAGTCCTAACAATTTCATTGAGGGCATGACATGCGCACAGTTTCATATTCGGCATTCGGAAAGGCCTCAGATGTCCTTGAATTAACAGACATCGAAATCTCAAAACCCACCAAAAATGAAGTCGTAGTTGAACTACGGTTTTCGGGTGTTAACCCCTCAGATGTTAAAGCGCGCGCAGGCCGCCCAGGAATGACTAAACCCGCTTTTGACACGATCGTTCCGCACAGTGATGGCGCGGGTATCATCACATCAGTTGGCTCCAATGTTTCCAAAGATCGGATCGGTCAACGGGTCTGGATTTGGAACGGGCAATGGCAGCGAGCTTTTGGCACAGCGTCCTCTCATATCGTATTGGATCAATCCCAGGCGGTACCCCTGCCCGATGACGTCTCTTTTGAGGTTGGGGCGGTAATGGGCATCCCCGGCCTAACTGCAGCACATGCTGTCTTTGGAAATGGTGACATAAGTGGTTCTACTGTTCTTATACAAGGTGGTGGTGGAACGGTGGGGCTGCTTGCAGTCCAACTTGCAAAATGGGGCGGTGCACAAGTTATTACCACGTGTTCAGAACAAGATATGGCGCAGTGCCTTTCAATGGGCGCTGACCATGCCTTTGATTACAAAGACCCTGAATTGATATCAAAGGTCCTTGAAGCGAACAAAAGCAAATTGATTGACCGAATTGTCGAAGTGGAGTTCGGCCTGAACATTACCGCAGACGTAGCTCTGATAAAACCAAATGGAATCATTGCGGCATACGGATCTGCCAAATCGTTAAATCCCCAAGTTCCATTTTTTGAAATGCTGTTCAAAGCGGTCACACTCGACATAATTTTAATATATCTTTTGCCGATCGAAGAACGCCTTTCGATAATTGCCCGATTGAACCAAGCATTGTCAGACAAAGCACTAACATGCCCGATCGCAAAGATTTTCCCTATAGATATGGTGTCTCACGCTCATGAACTGGTTGAAAGCGGTGCTCGTGACGGCGCTGTTTTGATTAACGTATGCAATTAAAGCAAAGTGGCATTCACTAATTTTCAAGCAGATAAAGTTTTTCCAAAACGGGTCTTGCGTACCGATCAAGCTAAGACTATCTAGCGAGCAGGTTTTGGGATGTGGCCTAGTGGTAGGGCACCTGTTTTTGGTACAGTAGATCGTAGGTTCGAATCCTACCATCCCAGCCATTTAGCCCAAAAAAATATGATTTTAGTCCGTTTAGATTCCGTGACAGTTTAGAGCCATCTAATTTTGATGCGCTCAAGTTGCGACCTCACCTTTTCAATATTAGGCTAACTCCGTTTCAGAAGTTGGTATTTGGTTATGGTATAAACATCTATTTTTTTAGGGTGGAGGCGCACGCCTCAATTAAGGCCAGAAGCCTATGACTCTGCAGCTTCAAATTGGAGCGGTAGACTACTGAAAGCAGCGACAGAATATTTCGACAGCTAACCGTGTGTTTAACTTCCTAAAGAACCAAAATGACTTAAAATATAAGTTGGACTTTCATGGCGTTGCTACGATCACTGGCTTGTTCAAAAGCACGTTTCGCATCTCTAATTTCAAAGCTGTGAGTGATAAGGGGGTCAACCACAATTAATTGACTTTGCATCATCATCACAGCTGTTGCAAATTCAGAATGAAACCGAAAAGAACCACGCAAAATGATCTCTTTTGCGGTCATTGCTTGCATCGGAACCGTCATGTCACCACCCAGCCCGAGTTGAACCAGCGTACCGCCTGGACGTAGGCATTCTACGCCCGCGGCCAATGCGGGGGCTGCCCCTGAGCATTCTAAGTGGACATCAATTTGACCTTTGCTTTTATGAAACGAGATCAAAGCATCCGGGTTTTTCTTAATATTAAACACTTCGTCTGCACCACAACTACGCGCCATATCTAAAGTGAAATTTGAAAGGTCCGTAGCAATAATCTTTGCTGCCCCAGCTCGACGCGCTACAAGAATACTCAGGCAACCGATAGGGCCACAACCTGTTATCAGCACGGTCTTACCAACCAGATCACCTGCTTGTTTGACCGCATGAAGACAAACTGCCAAAGGCTCCGCCATTGCCGCTTGCCCTGCGGTAAGTCCATCAGCAACAACACATTGGCTGGCCGAAGCAGCAAGCTGTTGTTGAAATGCCCCTTGAATATGTGGAAAGGGCATAGCGCTGCCGTAAAAACGCATGTTAAGGCAGTGGTTTTGCTGCCCCCGCAAACAATAGTTACAGAAATGGCAGGGCCTTGAGGGAGAAACTGCAACAAGTTGTCCCACCGTTAATCCTAGAGCCCCCTCACCCAAAGCCATAACTTTACCAGAGACCTCATGACCTAGAACCATTGGCTCACGCAATTGGATTGGTCCAAATCCACCATGATTATAATAGTGTAGATCTGACCCACAAATACCGCCTGCCAACATCTCGATCAAAACCTCTTCGTGGCCGACCTGAGGTACGTTGCGCGGCTCTACGCGCAAGTCATGGGCCCCGTGAATAACAATAGATTGATTTGATGTCGGCATGAATGATTTCTCCGCTGTACAATTAAAATTTATATACAGATACTTACCGATAACAGACAAAGGATTTCTACAATGACACTCGAAATGTTTAGCTTGAAAGGCAGCCGAGCTCTAATCACTGGTTCTAGCCAAGGTATTGGATTTGCTTTGGCCCGCGGTTTAGCGAGTGCTGGTGCAGAGATTATTTTAAACGGACGTGATGTCTCCAAACTAGCAGAGGCAAAAACCATATTAGAAAGTGAAGGTACAAAGGTTCATATATTAGCTTTCGATGTGACAAATCACAAACAAGTCAAAGCCGCCATCAACAAGTTTGAGGACGAGCACGGTGCGATTAACATTCTGATCAACAACGCGGGAATGCAACACCGCGGCGCTCTTGAGGAATTTCCAGCAGATGCATTCGAGCGCTTGCTACAAACTAATGTCGCGTCTGTTTTTCACGTAGGTCAAGCTGTTGCGCATCATATGATAAAGCGTGGGAATGGTAAGATTATTAACATAGCATCTGTCCAAACTTCGCTCGCCCGTCCTGGTATTGCTCCTTATACGGCAACAAAGGGTGCAGTAGGAAACTTAACTAAAGGCATGGCGACGGATTGGGCACAGCACGGACTGAATTGCAATGCTATTGCTCCAGGGTATTTTGACACACCACTAAATAAAGCACTTGTTGCAGATCCCGAATTCAGCACATGGCTCGCTAAAAGGACTCCAGCTGGGCGTTGGGGTGACGTGAATGAGCTGGTAGGGGCAGCTGTATTCCTTTCATCCGCAGCATCAAGTTTTGTGAACGGTCATACACTTTACGTAGACGGTGGGATTACAGCCTCGCTCTAAGCTTCCCATTCTACATTAAATTTTGTGATTACCTCTTTAACCTGCGCGTCACTCAATGCGCGTGGGGACAAACCCCTCGTCAACATAGCCAACTTGGCAGTATCTTCAAGTTCCTCAATCGCGTAACAAGCTGCCTCAATATCCTTGCCCGCAACAACAGGTCCATGATTGGCTAACATTACAGCGGATCGTTTTCCTGCAAGGCCACGCACGGCGTCACCCATTGCGGGATCACCCGGCATAAAGAAGGGCAGCAACTTCACACGACTTAATTTCATCAAGCCATAGGGCGTCAAATGCGGCAGGAAGTTTTCAGGATCAACATCTGGCATCATCGAAAGTGCAACAGAGTGACAAGAATGCAAATGCACAACCGCACCAGCCGTCGAACGAGTATCATAAAAAGCAGAGTGAAGTGGCATTTCTTTGGTTGGTTTATCACCACCTATCAAATTTCCATCAGCATCAAAACGGCTCAGTTTTGCAGGATCAAGTCGGCCAAAACTGGTTCCTGAAGGGCTTACCAGCAAACCACCATCATCAGTACGAGCAGAAATATTCCCTGAGCTACCACCAGTAAGCCCACGGTCAAACATAGATTTGGCTAATTCACAAATCAGTTCCCGGAGTTTTGCTTCCTCACTCATAAGTTGTCCAATCTTATTTGGGCGTCATGAAAGAAAGTGGGCGCACCAAAATTGCCCGATTTAAGCGCCAGCGCAATTTTGTGACCAGCCGAATTGCAAAATGTCCAAGGGACCCCAGAAGCAATTTCTACACCTATATCAAGCTGCTTTATACCTAACGCCTGCGTTACGGCTCCCGAGGTTTCCCCCCCTGCCACGATGACCCGCCTGGCACCGACGTCCCGAGCTGCAACGGCGCATGCGGCGAGCGTTTGCTCGATCAGCTCACCCACTTTCGCCGCACCTATTTCTTTCTGCGCGACCTTAACAATCTCTGGCACAGCTGTCGCGTATATTAACGGAGCTGTAGTCAAGTCTTGTTTTGTTAGCCATTCCAAGACTGGATCGAGACCAGTTTCTATCAATGAAAGTGGATCTAAAAAATATCCCGGTGCACCGCTAGCGATATATTCGGAGACCTGCGTATTGGTCATTGCAGAGCAACTGCCTGACAGTATTATTGTTTCCTTAGATATCTCAGGGTTTTGCATCTGAGGCGCATCTGCTGACAATGTTCCATCCGCAAGATAAAGTGAGGGCAAAGACATAGCTAATGCAGATCCGCCCGTCATTAAGACCATTTCCTGACAAGCCTCCGCTATGATTTCAAGATCGGCATTGGCCACAGCATCGACTACAACGTGAGCAACACCCTCACTTTTCAAAACATCCAATTTCGATCTTAGTGCAGAGGCACCTTTTGCTACGGTCAATCGGTCAGCAAGCCCGACAGGTTTAGTGACTTGCGGAGACAATAGCCGCATTAAATTACTGTCTTGCATAGGTGTCAGTGGATGATCTTTCATCGGGCTTTCAGCCAAAGGTTGCTGGCCGACAAACAGATTACCCATAAAAATAGACCTGCCGTTATCAGGAAATGCTGGGCAATAAATCGTTTGATCTATCCCCAGGTCACTCATCAGCGCTTCAGCAACAGGGCCTATATTGCCTTCATTTGTGCAGTCAAAAGTACTACAATATTTCCAGAAAAACCGCCTTGCCCCGGCAGCTTGTAGCCATAGGAGCGCCGCACGGCTCTCTGCAACAGCTTTCGCAACGGGTTCGTTACGATTTTTGAGGGCGATTACCTCAAAGAGTCCAGTTTCTTGTGGCAGTTCTTTAGGTACACCAATACGCAGTGAAACTTGGACACCACTACGGGCCAGTAGTCCTGCCAAATCGGTAGCCCCTGTAAAATCATCGGCAATACAACCCAAAACAGTCGTCATTTAAAAGCCACCTTTTTCGTCTTCACTTGGCAATGTAAGGCCGGCATTTCGCGCATATACTTTAGCTACCGCAGCGTCATCCTCAGCGCCAAATCCCATGCCAGATGCCGCCACAAACTGCTGCATCGCAGCAGCAGTCATAGGGGCACTAAAGCTTGCGCTCTTGGCGATATCAAGAACGATACCGAGGTCTTTTGGCCAAATATTTACTGAACTGTGCGGTGTATAATTGCCGGTAGCAATATGTGGCGCACGGTTTTCAAGCATCCAACTCGTACCAGCGCATTTGCTAATTACATCGATAAATTTGTCAGGCGTCACACCTTGGGTCATTCCAAAAGTTATAGCTTCAGCCATTGTTGCGATATGAACGCCAGCTAACAGCTGGTTCACAGCTTTCATTGCACTTCCAGCTCCTGCAGTATCGCCCAACTCAAAAACTGTTTCTGCAATACTATCGAGAACGGGACGCAAAGCTGCAAACGCATCAGGCGGGCCCCCAGCCATTATCGTCAATGCCCCGTTTGCGGCTTTGAGTGAACCCCCAGAAATTGGGGCATCTAGATACAGCACACCGAACGCTGCGCAGCGCTTGGCCATTTCCTTTGCAAACTCGGGAGGGACTGTAGCGCAAGACAAAACAGCCGCACCAACACGAAGTTTTGACACTATCCCATTCGCTCCGAATAAGACCTCTTCTGTTTGAGATGCATTTAGAACGGTAACAATGACAGTATCTAGCTGATCAAAAACGTTGTTCAATTCATCGCTTTCTCCACCTTCATCAACAAACCGCTGCATCTGTTCCACATTGATATCGATTCCCCATACTTTGTGGCCACCACGAAGAGCGGATTGCGCGATGCCATAACCCATGGATCCCAGCCCAATAGCTGCAACTTTATGATGTGATTTCTCCATATTATTCATTCGATCCCATATTTTTAAAAATTTACATATTTCATTTAGAATCCTGCAAGCAGTGCCACCAGAACTACACCAACCAAAGAGAGTGCCATTGCAATGTTGATGACGTGCTGCGTGTTGGGGCTCAGACTAAGGCTACCTAGCTTGGCTCCCGCTCCAAGCCAGATAAGATGCACGGGTAACCAGATCATATTAAAAACCGTCAGCTTGATCACCACTTCCCAAACGGGCGATTGGGGCAAAAAGCCAAAGCCTAAGAACAGGGTTGTTGCCACTACATAGGCTTTAGGGTTAATAAATTGTAGGAAGAAACCATTGCTGAAACCCAATGGTTTGGTAGCGGCTGTAAAACCAACATGGGCCCCTGCCATAGCGATTCTCCAAGCCAAATACATCAGATAAATAACCGATGCAGACAACAAAACCACTCGCAACCATGGCACCGTAAGAACGACAGCAGCAAGGCCTGAAATCACCATCACCATTGTAAAAGCACCCCCCAGCATCAGCCCACCGACATACGCAAAGCCAGCGCGATAGCCATAAGCAGCACCAATGCCAGCCGTCGACAAAACCCCTGGTCCAGGTGTTATCAACAGGAAGAAGACAGCCAGTGCGAACTCGATCATACACACTGGCCAATGCTTATAAGTCTGCGCATTCAGGTACAGGGCTGATCACGGTGCCATTCTTGAGGTGTTGCAAAAGATTATCCACCACCAATGCGCCCATCGCAGCGCGTGTCTCCGTAGTACCACTGCCAACATGGGGCAATAAAACCGTGTTAGGTAAATCACGTAAAGCTTGCGGCACCTTCGGTTCCGTTTCAAACACGTCTAACCCAGCCCAACCGAGTTTTCCACTTTCTAGAGCCTCTATCATGGCAACTTCGTCCACAACCGAACCACGGCTGACATTGATCAATGTCCCTGTCGGCCCCAAAGCCTCCATCACTTCAGCATTCACTATTTTATTGGTTGATGGGCCTCCGGGTGTTATGCAAATCAATACCTCGCAATCTCGCGCCATCGTTACAAGATCATCATAATACTCATAAGGCAGGTCTTTCTTGGTGCGCGTATGATAGAGAATTCTAGAATTCCACGGAGCAAGTTTATCAGCAATAGCCTGTCCAATTCGACCCAAGCCAATGATACCAACAGTTTGGTTGTCAAAAGAACGGGTTAGCGGCGCGTTACCCTGCGCCTCCCACTCGCCAGATCGAACATATTTATCGTCACGCAGCACTTCACGATAGCATGACAATATCAAAAGCAGCGCTGTTGTGGCCACCTCTTCATTTAAAACATTGGGTGTATGAGTGACAACTATTCCACGACGCGCCGCCTCGTTTGCATCGACCGCATCATAGCCAACACCGTAACCACTAATAACTTTCAGATTTGTCAACGAAGCCATTAAATCAGGATTTACACCGTCGTGGCCGTTGGTGACAACATGGGTGATCTTATTCGCATCAAAATCATCCAATTGATGAATGGTAAACGCCTCAGCGAGCCTTTTGCGCATGGTGTCGCTTATCCCACCTATTTGTAAAAGATCAGGCATCTTGACCAACTTTCTGATGCTGTTGTCCAAGGCCTTCAATATTCAAAACCATTTCATCACCATCCTTCAAAAATACGGGTTCAGGTTTCATACCCAGACCAACACCTGGAGGGGTACCCGTGGAGATCACATCACCAGGGTGTAAAGTCATCAAGCTTGAGAGGTGTTCGATGATTTCGGCCACAGTGAAGATCATCGTGGACGTATTTCCTGTTTGCATTCGCCTTCCGTTAACGTCCAAGGACATATCCAGGCTTTGAGGGTCAACAACCTCATCTTTTGTGACAAGCCATGGGCCCGTTGGGCCAAACGTGTCGCAAGATTTACCTTTCGTCCATTGGCCTGTTAAATTGGCTTGGAAATGGCGTTCAGAGACATCGTTGACGATGCAATAGCCCGCGACGTGATCCATCGCGTTCTCTTTTGTAACGTATTTAGCTGCTTTTCCGATGACGACGCCCAGTTCGACTTCCCAATCAGTTTTGGTAGATCCGCGCGGTATCATCACATCATCATAGGCACCAACAACTGCGGAGTTGGCTTTGAAAAATAGTATTGGATGTTTAGGGATTTCGGCACCAGTTTCCGCAGCATGGTCAGAGTAATTTAATCCAATACAAAGGAACTTGCCGATATTTCCAACACATGGCGCGATTCGTTGCTTACCTTCAACGATTGGTAAACTTGTAGGATCAAGTGCTCGCAGTTTAGCGATGTTGGCGTCGTCCAGCATGTCTCCATTGATGTCGCTCACATGTTGGGACAGATCCCGTAAAATTCCAGCATCATCTAGAAGTCCTGGTTTTTCGGCACCAATTGCACCGTAGCGGAGAAGTTTCATTGTCGTTCCTTCGTTCTTCTTAGTGGTTGTCACGCGGCATAAACTGGCGCGCAATATCTTGGTACTTTTCGGCCCCTTGAATAATCATTCCTTCATCAAGGCGACCAACTTTCTCTCGAAAAATTTCCTGCCACGGCGTTTGGCTGTCTGGAATCTGATAGCCACCATTTTCAAGCAGCACGCGCGCACGAGCGTTGAGCTCATCCAAGGGGACTAACATGTTGACGGTAGCTTTTCCCAAGTCGATCCGAACAGGGTCACCTGTTTGCAATAATGCCAGACCGCCATTATCGGCGGCCTCAGGTGAAGCATTCAGTATGGAAGGGGAGCCCGATGTACCAGATTGGCGCCCATCACCTACACATGGGAGAGCATCGATCCCTTTTTTTATTAGATATGAAGGCGGCCGCATGTTCACAACCTCTGCAGCACCTGGATAACCCTTAGGACCCGAACCGCGCATGAACAGAATGCAATTATCGTCGATATTTTCAGTCGGGTCATCAATGCGGCGATGAAAATCCTCTGGCCCATCAAAAATTATTGCCCGCCCTTCAAAAGCATTGGGATCATCTGGGTTAGACAGATAGGTTTTTCGAAAAGCCGGCGAGATGACGGAGGTCTTCATGATTGCACTTTCGAACAAGTTCCCCGAAAAGTTGACGAAGCCTGCCTGCTCCTTCATCGGGTCTGTTGAAGGCCTTATCACGTCTTTGCTCTTTGACCTTTGAGACCTGCAATTTTCTGCCAAAGTTTTACCATTTACCGTCGTTACATCAGGATGGGGCACCAACCCGCCTGCCATCAATTCGCCGACCACAGCAGGCACACCGCCCGCACGATGATAATCTTCGCCCAGATATTTGCCAGCCGGCTGCATGTTAACCAAAAGTGGAATATCGAGACCGTATTTTTGCCAATCATCATTATCCAAGGGCACGCCCAAATGCCTCGCTATTGCATTTAAGTGAATGGGGGCATTCGATGACCCACCAACTGCAGAGTTGATAACAATTGCATTTTCAAAAGCTTGGCGCGTCATAATATCTGTGGGACGCATGTCTTCCCACACCATATCAACAATGCGTTTGCCCGTCTCGTAGCTAATTTGCCCGCGTTCGCGGTAAGGAGCTGGAATTGCAGCGGAACCGGGCAACTGCATTCCCAAAGCCTCTGCCAATGAATTCATTGTTGTCGCAGTGCCCATAGTGTTGCAATATCCAACAGAGGGCGCAGATGCAGCGGCAATTTCCATGAATTCGTTCGTATCGATATTACCTGCCGCCAATTGCTCACGGGCTTTCCAAATCACGGTTCCTGAACCAGCTCGTTCCCCGTTCCACCAGCCGTTCAACATTGGACCAACCGACAATGCAATTGCAGGGATGTTTACCGTTGCAGCAGCCATCAAAAGCGCCGGTGTGGTCTTATCGCAACCAATATTTAGCACAACGCCGTCAATTGGATAACCAAACAGCGTCTCTACCAAAGATAAATAAGCAAGGTTCCGATCTAAAGACGCGGTTGGTCTCTTGCCCGTTTCCTGAATTGGATGAACCGGGATTTCGATGCAAGTTCCGCCTGCTGCAATAATCCCATCACGCACACGTTTCGTCAATTCAATGTGGTGGCGGTTGCAAGGCGACAAATCACTGCCTGTCTGCGCAATTCCAATTATTGGCTTACCTGACTGCAGTTCCTCTCGCGTCAAACCATAGTTAAGATAGCGCTCCAGATAGAGAGCTGTCATCTCAAGATTGTCGGGGTTCATAAACCACTTACGAGACCGCAGGTTTTCAGTACCAATTTTCGATTTTTTAGGGTGCGTCATTGGCCGCTCCAGCCTCCATCAATTACATGAGTGTGTCCTGTCGTGAACCCGCTTTCGTCACTGCCGAGATAAACGACCAATGCAGCAATTTCATCTGCGCTAGCGACTCGGCCCATCGGTTGGCGTGACACAAACTTTTTCATCGCCTCGTCATAGCTACCTAATTCTTTACCCAAAGCTGTTACACGGTCATGCCAGCTTGGACTTTCTACAGTGCCCGGGCAAATGCAGTTACAACGTATGCCTTGCTCAATGTAATCGACCGCAACCGATTTAGTCATACCAACCACCGCTGCTTTGGTTGTGCCATAAATGAAACGGCTAGGGGCACCGATGATAGATCCAGCAGCCGAAGACATATTAATGATTGACCCACCACCACGCTCAATCATTCCGGGCAAAGCTGCGCGAACGGTACGTGCCATGGAGCGTACGTTAAGATCAAAGGCAAAGTCCCATTCATCATCCGTCGCGTCCAAAATGGCACCATGGTGCACAAAGCCTGCACAGTTAAACAAAACGTCAGGTTTAGCCTTGGCAACCCCATCCAAAATACTGTCAGAATTGCGCACATTAAGTTCAAAAATTTCAATATTTTCGAGATTCAGGTCCCGAATCGTGGACAATGTTTTCATATTAACATCCGTCGCAAAGACCTGCGCTCCCTCCTTTGACATAGCAATTGCACTGGCTCGCCCTATCCCCTGACCAGCTGCTGTTATCAAAACACGTTTTCCTCTAAGTCTTTGTCCACTCATGTTTTTTTACTTTCTCTTATTGGTTTTTCAACCACCTATTTCTTTGTGAGCTTTATCTTTTTCGTCAAACTCAATGTAAACCAAACTTAGTTCGCTGGCACTTTTGAGTGGATAAGGTACCGTATGACAGCGATTTAGATTTGACCATAACCCACACGGGTTTCTGATGTGAAAGAACCAACTCCATGAACCAAACACGCAAGATTACCCTGATTGGCACTGGCCTCATGGGCGTTCCAATGTCACGTAATTTAATGTCAGCAGGATATGATTTGACTGTCTGGAACCGGAGCGCACATCGTGCGATGCCTCTTGTAGAGGAAGGTGCAAACATCGCACCAACGGCTGCTGAGGCCATTAAAAATGCCCATATTGTAATTACGATGTTATCAGATGGGTATGCGACAGGAGCACTCCTTCAAGACCAAGCGTTTCAAGAAAATTTAGGCTCGGGAATGACCTGGATCGACATGTCTAGCGCCAAGCCAGAGCACGCCCGCGCACAATCAGCCCAACTGGCAAAATTTGGTGTCGCTCATCTCGATGCCCCAGTATCTGGCGGGACCAAAGGCGCTGAAGCAGGAACTCTTGCAATCATGACAGGCGGAGATTTGTCAGTTTTTGAAGATGTGCGCAGTGTCTTGGACGCAATGGGCCGCCCTGTTTATGTGGGACCTTCAGGTGCAGGCCAACTATGCAAATTAGCGAACCAGACTATAGTTGCAGTCACAATTTCTGCGGTGGCTGAAGCAACGTTACTAGCCGAAAAAGGCGGTGCTGATCCTACAGCTTTACGTGCCGCTCTTATGGGTGGCTTTGCAGACAGTGTAATTTTACAGCAGCACGGAGAAAGGATGTCGACGGGGAACTTTGCCCCCGGTGGACTATCAAAATTTCAGGTTAAAGACCTTGATAATACATTGTCAGAGGCTCACTCCCTGGGGCTGGAACTCCCTGCTACTCAAGCGGTGAGGGATCGTTTTGCATACTTTTGCGAACAAATGGATGGCGCAGATCTAGATCATTCGGGATTATATCTAGAACTTAAAAGCAGGAACAAACTGATATGAATAAAATTCTTATCCTCGGCGGCGGCGGGATGGTTGGCCAAAAACTCGCAAAGCAGATTAACGAAGCAAATGCCATAGCCAGTACCAAACTTACGCTCTTTGACCGCGCTTTTACCAATAATACTGTGGTCGCAAAAAGTGTGACAGGAAACTTGGCTGACCCAACCACGGCGACAAAGCTCGCGGCAGATCGCCCTGATGTAATTTTTCATCTTGCTGCGATTGTTTCAGGTCAAGCGGAAACCGAATTCAATCTTGGTTGGAACGTAAACATGATGGCGATGTGGCATCTATTAAACGCACTCAAAGTTGAGCATGAGGCATCTGATTACACTTATCGACCACGTTTAGTGTTCACCTCTTCGATTGCAGTGTTTGGAGGGCCTTATCCCGAAAAGATAGACGATGAGTTCCTGTCTGCGCCTCAAACCAGTTATGGGGCACAAAAAGCAAGTTGCGAATTAATGGTCAATGACTTTAGCCGAAAAGGCATCATCGACGGGTTGTCATTGCGGCTACCGACCATTTGCGTTCGACCTGGTAAAGCAAATGCAGCGGCATCATCGTTCTTTTCGGGTATCATTCGAGAACCTTTAAACGGATTAGAAGCGATCTTGCCAGTTTCAGATACCGTGCGGCACTGGCACGCTAGCCCACGTGCTGCAGCGCGCTTCCTACTCCATGCAGCCCAACTAGACACGAAAATGTTAAACGGTCGACGTGCGCTAAACCTTCCTGGAATTAGTTGTACAGTTGCAGAACAAATCGAAGCTTTGCGCCATGCGGCGGGTCAAAAGGCAGTTGACTTAATTAAGGCCAAACCAGACGAACACATCATTAAAATGGTAAATGGATGGCCAAGAAATTTCCTACCAGAACGTGCGATTGCTTTGGGGTTTGAAGCAGAGAAAAGTTTCGACGAGATCATAGAAGTCTATATCGAGGATGATCTTCATCATTAGCCATCTAATGTCTTGCCATCCATATGTCGCTTTAGGTGATCGTAAATTTTGGCACGTGTCAGACTTTCGTGTCCCGACAGGGCAGCCTCTAGAATTTCAGAATGGTTCTGGATGTTCTCAGAAATATGATTGAATTTACGATCCGCGACCATCAACTGTTGACGAAATTGTGCATAGATACGGCTGTGAGTTTGGTACATGATATCAGACCCACAAGCCGACATCAGGGTTTGGTGAAACTCGTCTTCGGACTTGGACCAAATATCTATCAGATCAGAAGGATCATCCATACCGTGAATACGCTTTTCGATATGGCTGAGTTTATGATGCGCAGCGGTCAAGCGCGCTTCCCATGCTACACCGCCGTTGCGCATAGACATAATCGTACCTTCAGCTTCTAAAAGTACCCGAAAATGCGTCAGCTCGATCAATTTTTTGGCAGAACGATTAGGCACACGAAACCCGCGCTGCTCCTGAAATTGAACCAACCCTATTGCAGCTAATCTGAACAAGGCCTCACGGACGGTACTGGCCGCACAGTTAAACTCTTTACGCAACAGCTCTGCACGCAGTTTCGCACCATGATCGTAAGAATTCGATATTAAGCGTTTTCTAAGTTCTTGGTAAAGATCAACTTCTTTAGACATGCCGATACCCATATGTTGAGATCCGAGTTAAATTCTATGTGAAAAAATATCGAAATTATATCAAAATATTGCAATTAAGTATAATTTCATTTTTCCCTTGTTGGATGAAATTCTTCAGCTACACTCAGAACAGCGTAATTGAAACGGGGGCCCTTAAACTCCAATAATAAACGCTCAACGTCTGGGAGGACAACATGAAACTATTAAAAACAGCGGCTACGGCAGCCGCAGCAGTAGCTATGATTGCAGGCACGGCAATGGCCGGCGGTCATGCAACAACGAACCTACGAATTCAAACGCACTTCTCACCTGAAACATTATCTGGCAAGATGGCAGCTAAATATATCGACGACATTCAAACCATGTCGAACGGTGAAATTGCAGTGGAAATGTTTTATTCCTCATCAGTTGTGAAATCAGTTGAGACCTTTGACGCAGCGGCCACAGGTATTCTCGATTGTGACATGACAGGTGGCGCTTACCAAACTGGTAAAAACCCTGCGTTCCAGTTTGCGGGCGATCTCATGGGCGGCTACCAAAATCCATATCAGCAGATGGCGTGGTTGCTTCACGGTAATGGTCGTGCAGCTTTGAACGGCTTGTACAATGGCTATGATATGGAATTCATTGGCTGGTGGATCCCTGGTCCGGAATCTTTGGCTTCAACTAGCCCTATTCGCAACGCAGATGATTTCAAGGATTGGAAATTCCGCTCCCCCCCAGGTCTCGCGACCAAAGTGTTTGCAGCTATGGGCGCATCGCCAATCGTGATGGATTTCAACGAAATCTTCACCGCGCTTGAAACAGGTATCATTGACGGAGCCGACGCGGCGAACTTGACCAACAATGTTGGCTTGGGTCTGTATGACATCGCAAATCACACCAACTTCCCAGGCTTCCACTCAATGCCAGCAGACCACCTGGCATGCCGCAAGGATGTTTGGGATGCGATGCCTGACAATCACAAGCGCATAATGGAAGTTGCAATGGACAGCCTTGCTTTACACAATGCGACTATTAACGAAGTCCAAAATGCCCAAACGGCTAAAGATCTTAAAGCCAAAGGTGTAAATCTGTATGAGTGGACACCTGAAGATCTAGCTAAGTACCGCGCAGCTGTACAAACAGGTTGGACCGAGTTCGCAACAACACCAGAAGCCGAAGCGTTGCTAGAGAGCCACATTTCATTCCTGAAAAACATGGGCGCAATGAAGTAAGCTGCATCTGTCAAACTAAAATTTTCGGCAAGGCTGTTATTATGGCCTTGCCGTTCTTCCCTTATAGCCTTGGTTCTCATGAAAATCACTCGCATCATTAGCCACGTATTGTCCTACGACATGCCCGAAGTCTTGGGTTATTCGCAGCAATATTACTCTAAGCGCTCGGCGCATTTGGTCGAAGTACAGACAGATGAGGGTATAACCGGCTGGGGTGAATGTTTTGGCCCGGGCAATGTAGCGTTAGCTAACAAAGGCATTGTTGAAAAAGTTATCCAGCCAATGGTGGTTGGAATGAACCCGATGGATCGGGACGTGGTTTGGCACAAGGTGTATAACCTTCTGAGAGACCATGGTCAAAAGGGCATGCCAATGCAGGCTTTGTCTGGGGTCGACATAGCACTATGGGATATTGCTGGAAAGTCCGCCAGTTTACCACTGCATCAACTGATTGGCGGCGCGCATCGCAACGATGTACCATGTTACGGCTACGGCATGATGCTACGCGACGAACCGGTCGAAGATTTAGCCGCTCGATTCGCGGATGAGTCCGCAGCAATCAAAGATATGGGTTTTGTAGCGGCCAAGATGAAAGTTGGCTTTGGACCAAAACCAGACGTGAAACTTTGCAAGGCTGTAAGGCGGAGTGTTGGGGACGAATACCGCTTTATGGTTGATGCCAATCACTGTTACACAACACCTGATGCATTCTATGTTGGCCGTGCTCTAGATGAACTTGACGCATATTGGTTCGAAGAACCGATCGCGCCCGAAGATTTGGACGGCTACCGCGAATTGCGCGCAGGTTTAAGGTTAAATATTTCTGGTGGTGAAGCCGAGTTTAACCGTTGGGGCTGGCGTAACATTCTGGAGAATCGTGGCCTCGATATTGCACAGCCAGAGGTATGCGCATTAGGCGGGGTAAGCGAATACCTCCGCGTACTCGCCCTGTGTCATGCTCACTTCACCCCTGTAATTAATCACGTATGGGGCAGTGCGATTGCAGTGGCAACAAACCTACAGTTACTCGCTGCGATGCCATCCATGCCAGGTGGCTTGCACCCATGGGAACCCATGCTAGAATTTGATACTACAGACAACAAATTTCGCGACGATTTGCTGGTTGAGCCTCTAGATATTCAGAGCCAAGTGAAAGCTAAAAATGGCCGTGTCGCTGTACCATTAGGGCACGGCATTGGCGTCGAGCCAGACCGTGATTTCATTAAACATTATTCAGTCGACTCGTAACTCAAAGGGAACCCAATGCAAAAAAAATCAGGCAACCTTGCAGAATGGCTTTTCCCACTCGCTTTTGTGGGCACAACAGCTTGGCTGATCTGGCATTTGCCAGCTTTTATGCTAGACTGGATCCCCTATACTTCTGAGAGTATGCGCACCCAGGTAGAGGCGATCTACTTACGCGCTGACGTCACACCAAACATGGTCGGCATTTTTGGTGGGCACATTGACATTATTGACATAATAGCGCTGCTCGCAACTCCCATTTTAGCTATATTTGGCGCAAATTCTGTCCAGAGAGCAGGTATGGAATACGAGCACGCCACAGCGATTGATCGGGTCGCCCTATTCATGGGACGCGTTACGATGATGATGATAGCAGTTATGACCATTGTTATGCTTTACGAGGTATTTATGCGCTATATTATGGAGCAACCGACCGAGTGGGCTAATGAGATGACGCTATGGTTTGCAAGCTTCGTTTTCTTAACGTCAGGCTTTTATGCGATGCAGCAGCGCTGCCATATACGAATTTTTCTCATTTACGACATAGTACCACGCTGGTTGCAAAGGGTGTTTGACAGCTTGTCTTGCCTTTTGATTGTCACCTTTGCCTTTGCGCTGGTCTTTGGCAGCTACAAGCAGGTGTTTGTGAATAAGCTTTACAAATGGGAGCTCTACGGTTCTGCCTTTAACCCCCCAATCCCTGCAACCTTGCAACCAATGGTGTTAATTATGATTACACTTGTTGCAGCCCAAGCGGTGCTTAACCTAGTTGCCGATTGGAACAAGGAACCAGAAATTCACACTGATGAACCAGACGAAGAAGAAATTAACGCATTGAAACGTGCAGTAGGGCAAAAATAATGGATATTGGAACAATCTCACTGGTATTGATGCTTGCGCTAATTGCACTTCTAGCTATCGGAATGCCACTTGGCTTCGCTTCCGCATCCCTTGCGGTTCTCGTTTTAGTGATGAAGTTTGAGCCCACACTGCTATTAAACCCACTTACATTTGGAGATGGTATTTTAACGGGCCGGCCGGGAACCGGTCCACTCTATATCCTGGCTCAAAAGATATACGGGCTCTTAACTGATTACGTCCTCATATCAATACCACTGTTTATCTTTATGGCGTCATTATTAGAACGCTCGGGTATAGCCAAAGACATGTATTCGTCTTTGAATGTCTGGTTGTCACGAACCCGTGGTGGGATTGCAATTGTGACGTCCATCATGGCTGTTATCATGGCTGCAATGTCAGGGATCATCGGGGGTGAAGTAGTACTACTTGGACTCATTGCCCTCCCCCAAATGCTCCGCTTAGGCTACAATCAAAATCTCGCAATTGGTGTGATCTGTGCCTCTGGCAGCCTTGGGACAATGATCCCGCCATCAATAGTTTTAATCATCTACGGTTTGATCACTGAAACCTCGATCAAGGCGCTTTTTACTGCGTCATTCATCCCTGGTTTCATGCTCGCCTCGATGTTCATTCTCTACATCATCGTACGGACATCACTGCGCCCTGAGGACGCACCATTACCCGAGGAAGACCCGAACGATCCGCCCCGCGGGGAAAAACGTCTGATGTTTATGGCCTTTATGTCAATCGTCATTGGCGGGTTTTCAACCTTCTTATTTTTACGTGCAACGTTTTTTGAGCTTTCAGGCTCTAACGCAGCAAGCGACGGCGATCCTGCCCGTCTTGGTACTGCAGCGCACATGCCGTGGCTTGCAGGGATCACAATTCTTGCGCTTGTTTTAGTTTACTTTGTCTTCGGCAAAGAACGCTCCAAAATTGCTTGGGATATGGGCAAAGGGCTCGTAGCACCGATGGTCGTTATTGGAGTGGTTATGGGCTCCATTTATGGAGGTATTACCGGCATAACTGAAGCTGCTGGTATGGGCGCCGCTGCCGTCTTGATCATCGCAATTTTGCGTGGAGAGGGGTCGTCAGCTTTAGTTTGGGAAAGCCTGATGCGTACCTTGCGCTCTACCGGAACTATCATCTGGGTAACCATTGGCGCTGCGTCTCTTGCTGGGGCTTACACAATTGCAGGTGGTCCGCAATATGTAGCCGATTTAATCGTGGGCAAAGATCTTCCAACAATGATGGTCATCCTGACCATGATGATTATTTTGCTATTCATGGGTGCCTTCATGGATTGGGTCGGGATCGTACTTTTAATTATTCCCGTATTTCTTCCGATCGTCTTACGCCTACCAATTGATGAGATCGGCTTTATAGGTCAATTAGAGCCAAGTCATGTGGCCATCTGGTTTGGAGTTGTGTTTTGTATGAACATGCAGGTCAGCTTTCTGTCGCCACCCTTTGGACCTGCTGCCTTTTATCTTAAATCAGTGGCGCCACCTCACATCAGCTTAACAGATATATTCAAGGGCTTCCTTCCATTTATCGGAATCCAAATTATTGCACTGTCAGTTCTTCTGATTTGGCCCAACATTATCGCGATCCTCCTTTAATGTTGTCACCTACCCAAATTACAAAGTTTCGAACTGATGGGTATCTTGTCTTACCAGATATCATTCCCAAAGATATTCTTGTGCGGCTGAAATCTGAATACGCAGACCTAATCAATGATCTTTATGCAGGTTGGTACAAGCAAGGGTTAGTGAAGACACAGCCGCAATTACTAGGTTTTTGGGAAAAGCTTCTGTGTGCTTACCAAGCCGGCTGTGACTATTTCCAGCCAATGGACATCTCCTTGCCTGGCGATCGGATAAAAAAAGACACGCCGTTTCACATCGGGCCAGCCGTCTTTGATATGTTGACGGCAAAACCCTTGCTGGATGCGATAGAACAACTCATTGGGCCAGAGATAACTAGTAATCCGATCCAACATGTACGCATCAAACCACCCGAAACAAAACTCAATAAAACTGAAATACGTCCACATATCGCCGCAACAGATTGGCATCAGGATCGTGCAGTCGCGCTGGAGGAAGCGGACCAGACCGATATGATTACGGCTTGGATCGCCATCACAAATGCCACAGTTGAAAACGGATGTTTACAGGTCAAACCACAAACAAAAAATCAAACTATCTTACCTCATTGCCCCCGCACACAAACCGGTATTGCAGAAGGATTCATCAGTGAAACCGATGCCATATCTCTTCCTATCTCTGCTGGGGGCGCGGTGCTATTTCACCCGCTAACACCACATAGATCGTTAAGAAATACCACGGAAAAATTCCGCTGGTCTTTTGATATTCGCTACAATGCTACAGGTCAGTCCACTGGCCGTGGTCACTTTCCAGATTTTATCGCCCGCTCCCGCTCCAGCCCAAAAATCGAATTACGTGACTGGAAAACCTGCAAAAGTCGTTGGGAAGATGCCCGCGCACGTCTGTCTCAAACGCCACATATTAACATTCATCGCTGGTCCTCAGATGCGCCTTATTGCGCCTGAATTAAGCACCTACGGAGAAACAACCATGAATTTTGTACGTTTGGACCGATCTGATACCGTTGTCACAGCTACACAGGCCTTAGAAATCGGCGCTGTAGTTGAAGAAGTAGCAACAAAAGCGCTAATCCCTTCTGGTCACAAAGTGGCAACCGTAGCGATGCGTAAAGGAGACCCAGTTCGCAAGTATGCTCAGCTAATCGGTTATGCCTCATTAGATATCATGCCCGGTGATCATGTTCACACACACAACGTTGAATTCCGCAACACGGCAATGTTTTATGAGTATTCAACTGATCTGCGTCCTATTGATCGCGCTTCGAATTGCGACACGTTTATGGGGTTTCGTCGAAAAAATGGCAAAGTTGGAACGCGCAATTATATCGCTATTGTCACCTCAGTGAATTGTTCCGCCACGGCGGCACGAATGATTGCAGATCATTTCACTCCAGAAATTTTAGCCGATTATCCCAATGTCGACGGGGTTGCTGCCTTCGTTCATGGCACTGGCTGCGGCATGGCTGACAACGGTGACGGTTTCGAGGCTCTACAAAGGGTAATGTGGGGCTATGCAAAACATCCCAATCACGCAGGCGTCTTGATGGTGGGTCTAGGCTGCGAAATGAACCAAATAGACTGGCTCCTAGAGGCTTATGGCCTTACGCACAGCCCAACGTTCCAGACTATGAATATTCAAAACGTCGCAGGATTGCGCCGCACAGTCGAATTGGGAATCTCAAAAATAAACGCGATGCTACCAATTGCAAATGAGGCAAAGCGCACCGAATGCCCTGTGTCTGAATTAATGGTAGCACTACAATGTGGTGGGTCTGATGCGTGGTCGGGTGTGACCGCAAATCCAGCATTGGGATATGCTTGTGACCTTTTAACAGCCCAGGGGGCCACAGGTGTTTTGGCCGAGACACCAGAAATTTATGGTGCCGAACACCTATTAACTCGCCGCGCGATAGATCAAGCAACTGGCGAAAAATTAATCCGTCTTATTAAATGGTGGGAAGATTATACTTCACGCAACAAAGGCTCAATGGACAACAATCCGTCCCCGGGTAACAAAAAAGGTGGTTTAACAACAATATTAGAAAAATCACTAGGCGCAGCAGCCAAAGGTGGTACCTCTCCACTGACCGGTGTTTACAAGTACGCAGAGCCAGTGACCGCTCGCGGCTTTACCTTCATGGACAGCCCAGGATACGATCCCGTCTCCGTAACAGGACAAATCGCCGGAGGCTGCAACCTTGTTTGTTTCACCACTGGCCGCGGTTCTGGTTTTGGATCAAAACCCGCACCAACAGTCAAGATCGCTACAAATACTGAAATGGCAAAGCGGATGTCGGATGACATGGATATCGACGCTGGTGAAATCCTTTCTCAAGGCAGGAGCATTGAGGAAAAAGGACGGGAAATTTACGAAACCTTTTTGCGCGTTGCTTCAGGGGAACAAACAAAATCAGAGGCACAAGGTTTGGGAGACTACGAGTTTGTCCCATGGCAAATTGGAGCAGTAATGTGAAACGCATCCTAGTGGCTGGTGGTGGACTGATTGGTATACGCCATGTCAAAGCAGTACAGGAAAACCCAAATTGTGAATTAGTCGGACTTGCTGATCCAGATATGAGCATTCAGCTTGATGTGCCTCGTTATAACGCCATTCAAAACGTTGATTGCTCTGTTGACGCTATAATCATCGCCACACCAACCCATTTGCACACCGCCCACGGAACAGAGGCGATAAAACGAGGTTGGCACATGCTCATTGAGAAACCAGTAGCTGGCACCTTAAAAGACGCACAAGCACTTCAAGCGCTGTTAGCCAACAGTGCATCACGCTCCCTAGTCGGCCATCATCGTCGTTATCACGCCTGCGTCCAGCAGCTTAAAAATTTGATTGCTGAAGGTCGCATTGGGCAAGTGGTTAATGCCTCACTGCTTTGGGCAATGCGCAAACCTGAAAGCTATTTTGAAGAAAATTGGCGCACCGTTAATGGTAGTCCCGTGATGATAAACCTCATTCACGATATTGATCTTCTACGTTTTTGCATCGGCGAGATATCGCAAATAGCTGCTGTACGCGGCGGTTCCTTACGGAAAACTAATAGAGTTGAAAGTGGTGCGATTGCGCTGGCATTTGATAATGGAGCGACAGGAACAATCAGCTTTGCTGACACCACACCCTCACCTTGGGGTTTTGAAGCAGGCACCGGCGAAAATCCCAATATCGGCACCACTCAACAAGACATGATGTGGATAACAGGGACCAAAGGGGCGATTAGTTTTCCCTCAATGGCTCTATGGGAAGGTCGCGATTGGGGCAAAGCAGCCCAGCGTAGTACTCTTGAGCCAGCGCGAAATACGCAATCCCCCATCGACGCACAGCTCACTCACTTTCTCAATGTGATGAATGGGAGCGAACCAATGATTGACGTTGCAGATGCAACGCGCACGCTTGCTGTGGCAACAGATATCGAGACTCAACTCGCAGTCCAGGAATTAAATTAACACAAATTAACGGTCTAACACGCCGATAAAATTTATTAATAAAGGAAAGAAAATGAACAAACCAAAAATTGGTTTTATCGGTCTGGGCCTTATGGGCAGCTCGATGGTGGAGCGCTTACAAGACTTGGGATACTCCCTGACCGTACTTGGTAATCGCAACCGTACCTACATTGACGAAGCAATCGCGCGTGGCGCAGTTGAAGCAACAAATGCAAAAGCCGTCGCTGAGGCCAGTGACATTATCATGCTTTGCATGGGCACGTCAGACCAAGTCGAGGCACGGATGCGAGGTGCCAACGGAGTCATCGCAGGCTTGAACAAAGGAATGGTTGTCATAGATTTTGGAACTTCATTGCCAGGCAGTAGTCGTAAACTGTCGCAAGAAGTGAATGCTGTTGGCGGGACCTTCCTTGATGCACCGTTGGGCCGAACACCAAGCCATGCGAAGGATGGGCTATTAAACATCATGGCCTCAGGTGACAAAGCTGCATTTGATATGGTTGAAGCAGTGCTCAAAGACCTTGGAGAGAACGTCTTTCACCTTGGCCCAACTGGATCAGGCCATACTATTAAGTTAATCAATAATTTTTTTGGCATGACAGTGGCAAACGCGATGGCCGAAGCTTTTGCTATTGCTGACGGGGCTGGCGTGGACCGCAAGCTGCTTTATGACGTAATGGCAGCTGGACCGCTACATTCTGGCATGATGGATTTTGTAAAAGCTTATGGGGTAGATAATGACCCTTCAATGTTGGCGTTCCAAATTAAAAACGCCGCGAAGGATTTAGGATACTACAAACAAATGACACAAGATTCTGGCAGTGAAAGTATCATGGTAAAAGCACCATTAGCTGCTTTGGAAGATGCATGCGAAAATGGGCAAGCCGAAGAAATGGTAAGCCAGATGGTTGATTACTACGACCGTAAGTTGAACAATTGATCTATGGTGGTTTCAGCCCAATCCAAAGCAGATCTCCCGCGTCTGGGCATCTTAATGATGCTAGGAGCTTGGCTATTTTTCTCTGCAGTTGACACAGGCGCAAAGTGGCTTGCAGTAGCAGGAATACCAGCCTTTCAACTGGCGTTCATGCGCTATGCAAGCCACTTTGTAATCTCAATTGGTGTTATCGCCAAAGGCGGGTTTGAGTTGGATCGCTTCAAAACTGACCATCTCTGGCAAGTTATCAGCCGTGCTCTTTTACTGACCTCAGCAACGCTGTCTAACTTTTATGCCCTCCAATTTTTACCCTTAACAGTTGTCTCTGCGATCATGTTTTCTAGCCCTGTTATTATTTGTTTCCTGTCAGTATCAATCTTACGTGAAAAGGTTGGCCCTTGGCGCTGGGGTGCTATTTTGTTGGGATTTATTGGCGTGTTGATAGTTGTGCGGCCCTTTGGCCAAACCTTCCACCCCACCATGTTAATGATCGTCTATAATGCACTTGCCCTAGCATTATACTCACTCATGACCCGCAAATTATCAGGGGTAGTAGCAGTAGACACTATGCAATTTTATATGGGCCTAGTCGGAACATTTATATTACTTCCATTTGCACTATGGACATGGGTGTGGCCTGAAACAATTTGGGGTATCATTACACTGGTTAGCCTTGGCATTACGGGCTGGGCAGGACATCAACTGCTAACTAATGCTCACCGTTTCGGTACAGCCAACCAGCTCATGCCATTCACATATTCCTTCCTAATCTATGTAGCAGTCTGGGGTTATTTCCTTTTCGACGCTGTTCCTGACGGTGGTACAATAACCGGAGCAATCGTCATCATGGCTGCAGGTCTTATTATTTGGAAGCGAGAAAAGAACTGATAAAAACCTCTAAATTTTTAATGCGATACGCAAAGGAGATCATACGCAATGCAGGCATTAATAAATGGACCGGGGAAATCAGATGGGCGAAGCGATTGGCAAACCCCTTCTCGAATCTATAAATGTCAGAAACTGTTAAGCGATCTTGGTAAGCTTAATGCGACTGGCTCTATGATGATCAGGTGGAGTAAAAATTTTAAGATTTGGTGATGACGAGTTGTCAAAGCTGGTTTGCAGCTTCTAGTTTAATCCAGTCGAATTTAACTCCTACGCCCACCAAGTCCGGCGCAACAGCAAGATGGTTTTCGATAACCAGAGGTCGAGTAGTATAGTGGTCAATCGGAAACGAGTGAGCCTCAACCCAACCAGCATTCTTTTGTCCTGATACGAGACTCACATGTAACTCTTGCATCCCATGACTACAGATTGGGATACCTACAGCACGAGCACGTTCTGCGACTTGTAAGAAGCCCGTGATCCCGCCGCAATTAGACGCATCTGGCTGAATATAGCCAAGCCTAGACTGCGCAAAAGCATATTCAAATTCATGGATAGTATGGAGATTTTCACCCATAGCAAGCGGGATGCCAGTGGCGTCAGAAATCTGACCATATCCAATATAATCATCAGGAATCGTTGGCTCTTCAAACCAGAGCAAATCAAAGCGTTCGAATGCCTTGGCAGCTATAATCGCCTGATCAACGCTCATCGAATAATTAGCATCTACCATCAGGAAGATATCAGGCCCAATGAGCTCGCGCACCGCTTCGACCCGTACAATGTCCTCTTGAAGACTTGGTTGTCCAACCTTGATCTTTACACCATTAAAACCGCGATCCAGGTAGCCTTGAATGCTGCGCAAAAGTTTCGGCAGATCAAAGCCCAAATCAATTCCACCAGCATAAACCTTGCAGGTATTTGCGGCCCCGCCTACCATTTTCCAAAGCGGCTGACGGAGGCGCTTGCCACGCAAGTCCCATAGCGCAATATCAACAGCTGAGATTGCAAAAGAGGCTATACCCCCGCGTGCAACGTAATGCATATGCCACTGCATTTCCTCATAAAGCATTTCAATATCATTCGCGTTCTTACCAACAAGAAACGGAACCAAATCGTGCTCAATCATCGCTTTAATGGAGAACCCACCCTTGCCGCCAGTGTAGGTGTAACCTGTACCTGTTGCACCGTCAGCAAGTTGAACCGTAGCTGTGATAAGTTCAAAGAACGTATGGTCGCCATGCTTAGCATCGACAAGAACCTCCACAAGCGGAATACGAAATAGGCGAACTTCTATGGATGCAATTTTGCTCATTTATACCCTGGAGTATCACTCTTCTATCATTGACCTGCACCGACAAGATGCTTCTGAAAATCAATCACACTAAAATTAATGTTAGATAACCTTAGAAACTATAATAGTGGCTCACCAGTTAAACTGTAATCCGGGTTGTACCACGGTTAATCATATAATTTTCAGGACATCTCCCGCAAGCTTAAAGCCACTGGTAAAAGCCGCTTCGACCCGACCTTGAATTACCCAATCCCCACAAACTCCCAAGTTCTCAGATCGATCCAAAAAGTGTGTCATATCACCATGTTTTTTGGTATTCGCATACATCCATTGATGAATGGCTTTGTGCTTGGCATTTTCAACATCGTGTCCAATTGCCCGCCTGACCTGAGAACATAAATAATCCAATGCCTCGCCTCGATCCATATGAGAATTTGCATCAGCCCAGCTGTTGGTAGAGTGCACCAACATCGAGAACGGACCTTCACGGCCCGGCTTTGAACTATTGACCGAAATCCAACTGATATCGCTGCCACGGACTAATGCTGCGTCAAACTCAATTGGCAATGGTTCGGAAAACCCGAGCATTACAGAAAAGCACCCTTCCATTTTGATACTTGAGACTTCTTCGTGTAATGGTAGCCATGAAGGCAGAATTTCCACGGCTTGGGCTGCAGGAATTGCGAACAAAACCCAGTCAAAAATACCCAGGTTCCTGCAATTATCTCCTATCAAAGACCACTGGTTCCCCAAATTTTCAATTGAATGAACACGCGATTTGACTTGAACATTTAAATCTTTACTTAAGAATTTACCTACTGCATTCATCCCAGGGGCTCCCACGAAATGAGGGTAGCTGTCGGACCAATTTCGCGATTGAACAATGTCCGCGTTCTCGATTTCTACGAAGCGAGCATTCCAAGGCTTAAGAATTCCTTTTGCAATCATTGGGGCAATAAAATTTTTAAACTCAGTTGTTTTCGCACCAAAAAATTGTGCACCATGATCAAATGAATATGCATCGGCCCGCCTGGTTGCCATGCGTCCAGAAACACTACTTGATTTCTCAAATATGGTCACATCTGCATGGTCCTTCAGGAGCTGTGCTGCGGTTAATCCTGCCATGCCTGCCCCAATGATTGCGATTTTGGTCATGCGTAGTCCCTAAAACTTTACTGTTGAAATGGTAGCTCTCGTTGGAACGTAATTGGTCTCTCGCTACGAGAAATTGTACAGTTATGTCGCTGAATTTTTTAGTCAAGGCCGTCTAATAACTTGGTATATGCGGTTAGGATAAAAAGAATTTCTCATTCGCCTAACCTGTTGCGATACTTGTTAAATAGCTCTGATGGAGACTACGCCTTGAATTCTCACTTAGCACAGCCACTTCTTTCAGTTCACAGAAACACTATTATTAAAATTCAACGTGCGTAACGCAAGTTAGAGCCATTGAAGACTGATCAAATTGGAGGTCTCACGCGAGGAAGGGTTCAATTGGCCTTGGCCGAATAGTCACAGGACCCCATTTTGATTGGCACCCAGCGAACAAATCAATTTGTAGATCAAGCCAAACAAAGCCACCAATCAGGTTCACCACGCCTTTCCCTCCAAATGCAAAAGGCCGCCGGTTTCCCGACGGCCTTTCGTTTATCGATCAGCAGAGACAAGCTCTGCTAAAGGCTTATGCAGTGATTTTAGAAACCACGCCCGCGCCTACTGTGCGGCCACCTT
>Ga0206127_1000348_pt1 | contig 58580 bp, 62 predicted proteins | sample Helgoland_Spring_6_FD_148646 | JGI IMG/M metagenome (GOLD analysis project Ga0206127, IMG submission 148646) | Pelagic subsurface seawater microbial communities from Kabeltonne, Helgoland, North Sea - Helgoland_Spring_Bloom_20160419_1 | ecosystem: Environmental > Aquatic > Marine > Epipelagic ...
CCGATTGTCCCAATTGCCCGCGCATGTCTTCCACTTCGAGACGGAGCGAGACCGGCAAATGCGCCCAGACATGTTTGGACAGATCCTCGGTTAAGACCTCGGTGAACTCCGCGCGATCACCCGAAATAGTCAATGGCAGGGTCAATTCAATATCGGGCTGCGGCGCAGGTTCAGCCGCCAGCCCATAGCGGCGATCCACCTCGTCTATATTCAGATACACCCACGCCCGGCCCGCTGTGACCGCGACATCGTCCCGCGCGGTGAAGCTCAGGGAAAAACTGCCCTCCGCATCGCGTGCAACCTCGCCTATGACCTCCACTTCTGGCGGCGCATCAGGCAACATGGACACCCGCCACTCGGCGCCATCAGGCCCAGAAATGGCCAATCGACCCGACCGGGTCACGAGAAATTTCTGACTGGGGTCTGCCGCATCAAACGTGTCAGCGGGTCGGCCGGACAGCGTTTCCTCAATCGCGTGCAAGCCCGCATCTCCGTAAAGGCGCACCAAAACTACCGTATCTTGCGGCACGCTTAACTCAACGCCCATCACATCATTGAGATATATCACCGGGCGGCGGGTATTGGCAGGCGGTTGCAACCAGACCTCCCATTGCGGGCCTGCCGCAATCAGCACTGAGGCGTCCCCCAGCCCTGTGCGCATCGCCTGCACAGAGCCGAAAAGCCCGCCAATGACAAACACCAAAAGCGCGATATATCGAAGGGCGAAAGGATCTCGCGGTGCCAAATCCAACTGCGGCCCAACAGCCGATGCCTTGGCGGCAGTAGCGCGCATTTGCGCCAAATGCGCCTGCCACAACGCCGCCGAGGCTGGATCGCCTTGACCGAGAGCCTGAATATCGCGCAGCGCGGCCAAGGGGCGGTCCGGTAGGTTCTGATCCAGACGCGCACGCGCCGCGCCGAGGGTCGGCGCTGCAAGTCGCCGGAAAAAATACCATAGCCCGTAAAGCCCGCTGAGAAGCCAAATCCCCCCCGCCAGCTTAAGCAATACAAGCGGCCAGAGATCTGGCGCGGCCAAAAGCAGCACCCCAATCCCCAAAACCAGTGTTGAGAGCAGCGGCCAGGCTGCGCGCATAATGCGTTCCGCCCAAAGGCCGACAAAGGTCAACCAAAGAGCAAAAATTACCCTACGCGAGAACAGTTTGGCCATCAAAGCCCCTCATGACATGGCCTCTTAATGCCACTGAGGGATTATATCGCGGTTAATGATATCTTCCAAGCTCGGTCTTGGGCGGATCACCGCAAATTGATCCCCCTTCACCATGACCTCAGGCACCAGAGGGCGGGTGTTGTATTCGCTGGCCATCACAGCCCCATAGGCCCCAGCGCTGCGAAAGGCGATGAGATCGCCAGCCTTCAGCGGCGCCAAAGCACGCCCTTTGGCGAAAGTATCCCCGCTTTCACAAACAGGTCCCACCACATCATAGGCTTGATATTCGGTCCCAGCAGCCGGCGCCTTGATCGGCACGATGTCATGATGTGCATCATACATGGCCGGACGAATAAGATCGTTCATTGCCCCATCCACGATCAAAAACTCGCGATCTTCACCCTGTTTGACGTAGATGACTTCTGAGACAAACACCCCGGCATTGCCGGCAATAAAACGGCCCGGTTCGATCTCGATTTCACAGCCCAAATGGCCCACCTTCTCGGCGATCAAGGCGCAATAGTCCTCAGGGCTGGGCGGGTGATGGTTGTTGCTCTCATAGGGGATGCCAAGCCCGCCACCCAGGTCTAGGCGGCGGATGTCATGGCCATCGGCGCGCAGAAGTTCTGTGAGCTCGGCAACCTTTTCATATGCCACCCCATAGGGCGCCAAATCCGTCAATTGCGAGCCGATGTGCACATCAATCCCCACAACCTCCAACCCTGGTAAACGCGCCGCCATAGCATACACCTCGCGGGCGCGCGAAATCGGGATGCCAAATTTGTCTTCTTTTTTACCCGTCGAAATTTTCGCATGCGTTTTCGCATCCACATCGGGATTGACCCGAATTGTAATAGGCGCAGTTTTGCCCAGCATGGATGCCACCTGCGACAGCACACGCATTTCCGGCTCGCTTTCCACATTGAATTGCCGCACGCCGCCAGTCAAAACCTCGATCATTTCCGCGCGGGTCTTGCCCACACCGGAAAAGACAATGCGATCGCCAGGAATGCCCGCAGCACGGGCGCGGGCGTATTCACCACCTGACACCACATCCATCCCAGCGCCCGCCGCACCCAGAAGGGTTATGATAGCTTGGTTAGAGGCCGCCTTCATCGCGTAGCAAATCAAATGATCCATCCTGGCCAAAGCTTCATCAAACAGCTTAAAATGACGCAGCAATGTGGCGGATGAATAAAGGTAAAACGGCGTGCCGACCTGTGCTGCAATCTGTGAAACCGCAACATCTTCGGCATGTAAATGCCCATCCCGATATGAAAAGTGATCCATCGTTTCGCCTCACTGCATAAAGCTTGCGCATATCACGCTCAAAAAGACAGGCAACACCCCTGCCCCATTATTCTTGCCCCTCGCGGGACCGCGTTTCACCTTCGGGCGTGCTGCGCAGATAGAGGTAAAGCGGCAAGCCGCAACTCACCCCAATGCAAAACGTAGCTGCAATGGCGATCAAATGGAAAAATCTTCGATTCCGAATGACCTCTGCGATAATCCACAGGCTCAGGGCCGTGGCGGCAATGGTCAGATCCCAAACCAGCCCGCTACTGGCTGCATTTACATGCCAGGCCTGTACCATATCGCCCAAACTCCATCCCTCAGCTCGAAACCAAGTCAAGAAATAGTACATAGGGTGAATGGCACCCCAAATGGCCAATCCCAAAAATATATGTCGCATGGCGTTTGCTCCTGTTATGTCGCGGCCTGATCGGCTGAAGCAGGCTCTGCCCGTGTTGGCCGCTCTGGTGATCCATCGACACCGCAGGCACACAGACATGCGAAGATACAAAGGCGCAGATATTTCATGACAAGATCGCCTCCCAGCGCGCGATTTGACTGCGCACCTGTTCTGGGGCTGTGCCGCCGTAGGACATGCGCGAGGCCACTGAATTCTCAACGCCCAGCACATCAAAGACATCTGACGTGATCTGCGCGTGCACAGATTGCATCTGCGCCAATGTTAAATCCGGCAGGTCGCAGCCTTGACCTTCGGCCATAGCCACCAAACTGCCCGTCACATGATGGGCGTCGCGAAATGGCATGCCCAGCGCACGCACCAGCCAATCGGCCAAATCTGTGGCTGTGGAGAACCCGGAGGCAGCGGCAATTTTTAGACTATCTCGATTTGCAGTCATATCAGCAACCATGCCGCTCATCGCCGCCAGTGCCAGCATCAAATTATCTGCGGCATCAAAGACCTGCTCTTTGTCCTCTTGCATGTCCTTGGAATAGGTCAGCGGCAAGCCTTTCATCACCATCATCAAAGCCACATGGGCGCCAAAGATCCGGCCAATCTTCGCCCGGATTAATTCCGCAGCATCGGGGTTTTTCTTTTGCGGCATGATCGACGAGCCGGTTGAAAACCGATCCGAGAGGGTTACAAAGCGAAATTGCGCAGACGACCAAATCACCAGCTCTTCGGCAAATCGACTGAGGTGCATGGCGCAGATACTCGCGCAGCTGAGATACTCCAACGCGAAATCGCGGTCTGAAACCGCATCCAACGAGTTGGCCGCCGGCCGGTCAAACCCCAAAGCCGCCGCGGTCATGTCGCGGTCAATCGGAAAAGACGTGCCTGCAAGCGCCGCCGCGCCCAGCGGGCTTTCATTCATACGGCGCCGGGCATCTTCAAAGCGCGACTTGTCACGGGCCAGCATCTCTACATAGGCCATCATATGATGGCCCCAGGTCACTGGCTGCGCGGTTTGCAGATGCGTAAAGCCCGGCATCACCCAATCAGCCCCCGCGCGCGCTTGCTGCAAAAATGCCTTCATCAGCGCTTCGATACCTGCGATGGCCCCATCGGTTTGATAGCGGACCCAAAGGCGAAAGTCAGTCGCCACTTGGTCATTGCGGCTGCGGCCCGTGTGCAAACGCCCCGCAGGCTCACCAATGACCTCCTTCAAACGCTGCTCAACATTCATATGAATATCTTCCAAATCCACCCGAAATGGAAAATCCCCCGAGTCAATTTCTGACAAAACCGTGAGGAGCCCTTCCCGAATGGCCTCACTGTCGCTATTTGAAATTATACCGGCTGCCCCCAACATGGCGGCGTGGGCGCGGCTGCCTTGGATATCTTGGGCCGCCATCCGTTGGTCAAAACCGATCGAGGCGTTGATTGCCTCCATGATGGCATCTTGTCCGGCGGCGAAGCGTCCGCCCCACATTTGATTTTGGGATTTGGTCATGAGTGAACCCTTTGGGAGTGTGATATGCGATATTTGCTTGCTGCTGTTCTCTATACGGCCCTCGCCGCCACTGCAAATGCAGACATGGGCAATCTTGAAGCTCTGCGCGAAGGCGATATGCGAAAACTCCAGATCCACAGCGCGGCGCGTCCCGCACCGGATACAGTTTTTCTACATGCAGACGGCTCCGAGCTGCGCCTGTCTGATTATCAGGGCAAAGTCGTCGTCCTGAATTTCTGGGCCACCTGGTGCGCACCCTGCCGCAAGGAAATGCCCGAGCTTTCCGCCGTGCAACAGACCTTGGGCGGCGCTGACCTCATAGTGCTTACGGTTGCCACGGGCCCAAACCCGCCAGCAAAAATCGCCAAATTTTTTGAAACCATCGGCGTCAGCAACCTGCCGGCCCATCGCGACCCGCGCCAAAACCTGGCCCGCGCCATGAATGTCTTGGGCCTGCCGGTCACTGCGATCTTGGATCGCGACGGCGCGGAGATTGCGCGCCTGCTGGGCGATGCCAATTGGCACAGCGACAGTGCCTTGGCGATTCTACGAGCGGTTATCGCGCAAGAGCCGTGACCGCATCGTGACGGTGACAGCTTAGAATGTGATTGTTAAACAGACCACAAGCCTCCATCCAGGCATAAACGATGGTCGGGCCACAAAATTTGAACTTGGCCGCTTTGAGATCTTTCGAGATCTTCTGACTGAGCGGGGATTGGGTGGGGACTTGCGCCAATGTCTCATAGCCACCAACAATCGGACGCCCATCCACATAGGCCCACATCCTTTCTGAGAAGGGCATCTCTTTGGCCAAATGCAAATAGGCCTGCGCGTTGCCAATGGTGGCTTCAATCTTTCCACGATGACGCACAATGCCAGGGTTTTGCAGCAATACGTCCACCTCAGCCGCGCCCCAGCCTGCAATTTCTTTGGGATCAAATCCCGCAAAAGCGGAGCGGAAAGCCGCGCGTTTTTTGAGAATCGTGATCCAGCTCAGCCCCGCCTGGAAGCCATCTAAGATCAGTTTCTCCCACAAAGCGCGGCTGTCATATTCCGGCACGCCCCATTCCGTGTCATGATAATCTTGATAAATTTTATCTATTCCAACCCAAGTACAGCGGTCCATTTCACCTCCAATTTACCTCATGTTAGGGCTCAACGCCGATGCTGCCAAGCGCTATGACCGAGACCTTCACACAAGGGCGACTAGATCCAGATAGACCAGAAATTCTCCAACCCATTGAGTGCTGCGGTGGCGAAGCGGGACGCGAATGTCCTTGAGACCGTCCGTGAGGCGCTGAAGCACGGGCGCACCGCCTTGGCTTTCCAACCGGCAATCCAAGGCGGTGCGCCCTAAAATGTGGTGTTTTATGAAGGTCTGATCCGGATTATTGATCCCGCGGGACGCCATATACCGGCGCGCGATTTCATCGCAGAGGTTGACAATACCGAGCTGGGACGACTCATCGACTGCGCCACATTGCAGCTGGGCCTGGCAACTTTGACCGAGCAGCCCGCCGTGCGGCTTTCCGTGAATATTTCGGCACAATCGATTGGTTACCCCAAATGGGTGCGTACACTTGAGGATGGTCTGAGCAAGTCGCCAGACCTGGCCAAAAACCTCATTCTGGAAATGACTAAGAAAAGCATCATCTCCACGCCGGAAGTGGCGCGATATTCATGAATGACATGCAATATTAGGGCTGTGTTTCACCCTAGACAACTTTGGTACTGGACAAACTTCGCTGGTGCAGTTGCGTGATTTCTATTTTGACATTGTCAAAATGGATGGGCAATTCACCAAAGACCTAGCCCAATCGGCCGACAATCAGGCGTTATTTCAGGCTGTGATCAGCATCGCCGCGAGTTTTGAAATGTTTTGCGTGGCGCAAAATGTTGAAACTGCCTCGGATGCAGAGGTCTTAACCACTTTCGGCGTTGACTGTTTGCAAGGCTACCATTTGGGCGTCCCAACGCTAACCCCTCCCTGCCGACAATAGCTGCAAAGGCCGCCAGTTTTTGCGACCATATCGCCGCATCGCAGCAAATTTTCTCGCGTTTGCAGCAATTTTCACCGCTATGGCATTGTCAATGAGCTGGAAAATCCATACAACCTCGCAAAAATGAGGCTGAAACCGCGCATTGTGAACGAGTCCTGTGCCGAAGGTTGACCTCATCAACGAGGAGAGACTTTGTGACTAATATAGTAATCGTATCCGCCGCCCGGACCGCTGTCGGCAGCTTTGGCGGCGCTTTCGCCAATACAGCAGCCGATGCCCTTGGCACATCCGTTTTGAAAGCCATCGTCGAACGCGCAGGTATCGACCCTTCGGAGGTCAGCGAAACTATCCTCGGTCAAGTACTCACAGCCGGACAAGGCCAAAACCCCGCCCGTCAAGCGCACATCAATGCCGGTCTGCCGATCGAATCGGCGGCATGGAGCATCAACCAAGTCTGCGGATCAGGATTGCGCGCAGTTGCCTTGGCCGCACAACACATCCAACTGGGTGACGCCGATATCGTGGCCGCCGGCGGTCAAGAGAATATGACCCTTTCTCCCCATGTTGCGCATCTGCGCAGCGGCACCAAAATGGGTGACATCAAATACATCGACAGCATGATCCGCGACGGCTTGTGGGATGCTTTTAACAACTACCACATGGGGCAAACCGCCGAAAACGTCGCCGCCCAATGGCAAATCAGCCGCGATGTACAGGATGAATTCGCAGTTGCCAGCCAAAACAAAGCGGAAGCGGCGCAGAAGGCAGGTAAATTTGCCGACGAAATCACGCCGTTTACACTGTCGACCCGCAAGGGCGACATCACGGTTGACGCCGATGAGTATATTCGCCACGGCGCCACCCTCGAAGCCATGCAAAAAATGCGACCCGCCTTCCTACGCGATGGCGGCACGGTCACCGCGGCCAATGCGTCCGGCCTCAATGATGGCGCCGCCGCTGTCTTGCTGATGACCGCAGAAGAGGCGGAAAAACGCGGCCTTGAGCCTTTGGCCCGTATCGCCAGCTACGCCACCGCCGGGCTTGACCCGACGGTCATGGGGGTCGGTCCAATCTACGCCAGCCGCAAAGCTTTGAACAAAGCGGGTTGGTCAATCGGCGATCTGGACTTAGTGGAGGCCAATGAAGCCTTCGCCGCTCAAGCCTGTGCGGTGAATAAAGACATGGGCTGGGATCCTGCAATTGTGAACGTCAACGGCGGCGCGATTGCAATCGGTCACCCGATCGGCGCGTCCGGTTGCCGGATCTTGAACACATTGCTGTTTGAGATGCAGCGACGCCAAGCAAAGCGCTGCCTGGCCACGCTGTGTATCGGCGGCGGCATGGGTGTGGCTATGTGCCTCGAACGGCCCTAAATCTGGATCCACTTACATCAAAGCATCAAATTCCGCACGAAACATTGTTGCCATTTAAGATCATGTATTGTAATTTGATTGCGCATTGAAAACACATAGGAAGTAAAATGTCCCGTATCGCACTCGTCACTGGAGGCTCCCGAGGGATCGGCGCCGCCATTTCCACCGCCCTGCAAGCCGCAGGCTACACCGTTGCGGCTACATATGCAGGCAATGATGAAAAGGCTGCCGCATTCACCGCCGAAACCGGCATCAAAACCTATAAATGGGATGTCTCCGACTATGACGCTTGCGCCGCCGGCATCGCCGCTGTGGAAGCTGACCTAGGTTCGGTTGATATTTTGGTCAATAATGCGGGTATCACCCGCGATGCGCCGTTTCACAAGATGTCACGCGATCAGTGGACTGATGTGATGCGCACCAATCTCGACGGCGTATTCAACATGACCCATCCGCTTTGGAATGGCATGCGCGAGCGCAAATTTGGGCGTATTATCAATATCTCCTCTATCAATGGTCAAAAAGGCCAGTTCGCACAGGCCAACTATTCCGCTGCCAAAGCTGGCGACATAGGCTTCACCAAAGCCCTAGCCCAAGAGGGCGCGCGGGCCGGCATTACGGTGAATGCAATTTGCCCAGGCTATATCGCAACAGAAATGGTGATGGCGGTGCCAGAGAAGGTCCGCGATGGTATCATCGCTCAAATCCCCGCAGGTCGCCTCGGTGAAGCCGCAGAAATCGCACGCTGTGTGGTCTTTCTCGCCTCTGACGATGCGGGCTTCATCACAGGCTCCACAATGACCGCCAACGGCGGACAATATATGACCTGATCACCACGATCATACAATTTTCTAGAAAACGGCTATCCTATCGGGTGGCCGTTTTATTACCCAGGTTTTTATTTATTCCCCAGGTTTTTATTCCTAAGGCTGCGGCTGCGGCCGTTACCCCAAGGCCCCACCGGACAAACGAGAAATCTCTTCTTTTAGGAGGAGTTTTTTCTTTTTTAATTCCGCAACGCGGAACTGATCTGGAGCCGGATACTTTTGTGCGAGCTCCACGGCTTGAGATAGGCTCATATGCTTACGTTTTAACTCGACGAGTCTGGAATTTAAGGTCATGGTTCCTCCTCTTAATATCTATGTACCATCACTCGAGCATATTCCTGACAGCCTGTCACGCATTGCTTTTCGCGGGGTACGGAACCTCTAGTAAATGCGCAAAAGCTTGCTCAAAGATTAAATTCGCCAAGAAAAAGCCTTGCCTTCGCGCAATATCGCCGAAATTTCTGGCGCATAATCTGGCTGCCCCTCTACATGCTCGGCGCCCGAATGCAGGTTCTGCGCCGGCAAGAGCTGGAAAGCGGCCCGTCCAGATTTCCGCGCCCGTAACAGGATCAAATGCGCCACCCGGCCGGCCCGCGGTGCCAGCGGCTGCACAACAATTGATCCCAAGCGCCCCTCAAGCGCGACCAAGAGATCCGGCAGACGCTCCGCCCTTTGAATGACGGTCAAATATCCTTTTGGCCGCAGTCGTTTGGCGGCCATGGCCACCCAATGGGACAAGGCCACATGTTCCGAACGCCCCGAAGCGCGCCCGGCATCTGGCGACATAGAAGAAGATTCTGCCGCAAAATAGGGAGGATTCATAATCACATGATGAAAACTACGGTCATAAAACGGCGTCGGCCGTGCCGAGACATCTCCCTGTTGCACGTCAAATTCGACGTCATTTCGAGCGGCATTTTCGCGGGCAATTTGCGCGTAATCGCCCATAAACTCCACCCCACAGAGCGCAAGGCCCGGCACGCGCCATCCTAAACACAGGCTGGCCACACCAACGCCACAGCCCAGCTCCAGCACCTCTTGCCCAGTTTGCGCCGGACAGGCCGCCGCCAGCAGCACCGGATCAATGCCCGCGCGATAGCCGGTTTCGGGCTGCGCCAAACGCAGCCGACCGCCCAAAAACCCATCTACGGTGACCTGCACTATTGCCCCAAATCTACATCGTTGTCACGCATCACAGCCGTGGCGACAAAATGATCTCTATCCGCCACCATAAGACGGCGCGGCAAAATGCCAATGCTGCCTTCGATAATGCTGGTATTTACGTCAAATTCGAAGCAAGCTATGTCTTCCCCGCGAAGCAGCATTTGCGCGAAGGCCATAAGCGTCGGATCGGTGGTGCGTAACAATTCTTTCATGCCCTATCACATAGGGTCTGATACGAGGGTTTGTCGAGAGCCTAGAGGAAATTCGAACATGTCGCTGGACGATGCAACAACAAAACCCCATGATCACTTGGCAAAGACCCTGGCCGATGATCTGACTGCTGTCAATCATTTGATCCGCCAACGCATGGCCTCTGAGCACGCCCCCCGTATACCTGAAGTGACCGCGCATTTGGTTGAGGCCGGCGGCAAGCGACTGCGCCCAATGCTGACATTAGCCACCGCGCGCATGTGCGGCTATAGCGGACCTTATCACATCCACCTGGCCGCTACGGTGGAATTCATCCATACCGCCACTCTGCTGCACGACGATGTGGTCGACGATAGCGCCCAACGCCGCGGCAGACCCACCGCAAATTTGCTTTGGGACAATCAATCAAGCGTTTTGGTTGGCGATTATTTGTTTTCTCGTTCCTTTCAACTGATGGTGGAAACGGGAAGCCTGCGCGTTTTGGACATTTTGGCCAATGCCTCTGCCACCATTGCAGAGGGCGAGGTGCTGCAGCTCACAGCAGCGCAAGACATTGCGACAAGCGAAGATGTCTATTTCAAAGTCATCCGAGGAAAGACCGCCGCGCTGTTTGCAGCCGCCTGCGAAGTGGGCACGGTGATTGCAGATCAAGAGGAGCAAACGGTGCGGGCCTTTGCAGCCTATGGCGACGCTCTGGGCATTTCCTTTCAAATCGTTGATGACCTATTAGATTACACCGGCGGCATGGCTACAGGCAAAAACATTGGCGATGATTTTCGAGAGCGCAAACTGACCCTTCCTGTGATCAAAGCAATCGCGGCCGCCGATGACACTGAGCGGGCATTTTGGCACAAATGCATTGCCAAGGGCCAGCAGGAGGCAGGAGATCTATCCCATGCCATTGCCCTAATGACACGGCATGGCACCCTTGAAGCCACCCGGGCCCAAGCGCTCTATTGGGCAGAGGCAGCCAAGTCCGCCCTCAGAGATTTACCAGACCATCCGCTCAAGCCGGCGCTGACCGACCTGAGCGATTATGTCGTTGCCCGCTTAAACTAAAGCTTCAAAGAAATTTTAGGTCAAAAGAGCGCCGCTGGCGACCCACCAGCTGCGCTGCCTGGCTTGAATGGCGGCGGCACAGTCTTGCGCAGCGGCCAGAGTCTCAAACAGTGCAAAACACGTGGCGCCAGACCCGGACATGCGCGCCAGAAGTGGCGCCTGGGCATCCAATGCCTCAAGAACATCCGCAATCCTCGGCTCCGCCGCCACAGCTGGCCTTTGCAGATCATTGCGCTGCCGTTTCAGCCAAGCGCAAAACCCTGCGGCCACAGGCGGCGGCGGATCAAGCGGCGGGTTAAATTTGGAGCCCAACTGTTCAAACACCCGCGCAGTCGACAACCCACGCCCCGGATTGACCAAACACGCAAACAGCGGCGGCAGCGCGCCTAAGGGGGAAATCTGCGCACCAATGCCCTGCATCAAAACCGGTGCACGCCCCATGCAAACCGGCACATCTGCCCCCAATGACACGCGTGCCGCCACATCAGGCAGAGGCAGATCCCATAGCGCCGCCATCGCATGCAGTGTCGCTGCCGCATCGGCGCTGCCCCCACCAATGCCAGAGGCAACCGGCATGGTTTTATGCAAAGATATCTCTGTCTGACAGTTGCTCGGAAAGAGCGCCGCCGCCTTAAGGATCAAATTATCATCCTGTACCGGAAGCTCTGCGGCCTTTGGGCCAAGAATATTCAGCTCGGTGCGCTCTGATTTTCGCAGCTCTACCCATTCACCGCACTCGAGGAAAGCAACAGCGCTTTGCAAGTCATGCAACCCATCAGCACGCTGCCCCACAACATGCAAGCAAAGATTGATCTTTGCCGCAGCGCTGCGCCTAATCGCCATCAGCCAGTTTCAGGGGCGCAGCCCCCTCCTCAGCCAAGACGGTCGCAAGACCCACCTCTAACTTGCGCTGAATGCGCTTGGGATCCACAGCCTCCGGACCGGAGTAATCAGTGGCGAAGCTCAATGCCCGTCGCCACTGGAAACGCGCCTCGGTTTTGCGCCCAACGGCCCAGTATACGTCCCCAAGGTGGTCATTCACGATTGGATCTGTGGCCATCAATTCCACCGCGCGTTCCATATGCACCACAGCCTCGTTGTAAAACCCAAGCCGATACTGCGCCCATCCGAAACTGTCTATAATATAGCCCGCATCGGGCTGTGCCGCGACGGCCCTTTGGATCATGTCAAGCGCTTCATCCAGCTGTTCACCGCGATCAACCAGAGTATAGCCCACATAGTTCAGCACTTGAAATTGATTGGGAGACAGCTCTAAGGCACGGTTAAAATCACGCATAGCCGCGGCCCAATCTCCCAGCCGATCATGCGCTGTGCCACGGACGTAATGCAAGTACCACTGCCCCCGCGCCGGTTGATCAATCAGCTCAATCGCCCGGTCATAGCTGCGTAACGCGCGCGCATATTGCTCATCTTGGCGTAAAAAATCGCCCAAAGTCATATGAATATCGCGCAGGCTCTCAAAAGATCCGGCCAATTTCATCAAAACCTCAATCGCAGTTGTGCGTTCGCCGATCTCTTGCAAAGCCTGTGCCCGGCCCAATTCGGCTTGTACATAGGCCGGATGGCTGCGCGGCACCTGCGCATAGGTTTCAATCGCCAATTGCGGATTGCCAAGTTGTTCGAGCAGCCGAGCTGACAGCAAAAGCGCTTGCATATTGCGCGGCGCCATATGGCTGGCCAGGCGCGTATAGAGCAGCAACCCGTCTTGACCTTCGCCATTTTGCAAAGCCTGCGCCAAGAGATGCAAAACTTCGCCGGCGCCTTCGCTTGCGCTGCGCAGAAGGTCAAACTCGACCAACGCACCTGCCTCAATTTGCGCCATCAAACTATTGACCGCGTGATCTGCGCCAGATCCATGAAAATCGCGCAAAATCGTCAACGCCTCATCTGGCCGATCCAACTGTACCAATATCTGTGCCCAGGCCAAACTGCCGCGATAGTTCAAAACAGCTGCGGCCTGCCCTTGGCCGCTAAAGCTCGCCGCTGCGCCTTCAAAATCTCCTGCCAAAGTCAGCGCGAGACCTTTTTGATAAAGCGCAAAGCTGCGCATACCGTCCACGGGAATAACGGCGTCAAAGTGCCGTACAGCCTCTGTCATCTGTCCCAAACCCACCAGCGCCCAGCCTTTGAGCAACTCATCAATTGCGCGGCCGACCACGGTTGTCGCCTCTAAATGATCCAGCGCCGCCTGATAGTCATTGCGCTTGAAATGCTCGGACAGCACCAAAACCTCAGCCAAAGGAGAGCTGCCCTCACCAGCCACAAAGAGACGTGCCAAAGCATGGGCTTTTTTCACATCACCCGCGGCAAGAAATGCGGTCATGGTTTGCGACATCAAAACGGAGTCGCGCGGAGATTGCGCCAAAGCACGCGCGAAATAATTTGAGGCAGGTTTGTAATCATGCCCATGCGCCGCTTGGCGCGCGGCGATATAGGGACCAGAAGCCTGTTGCGCCACCGCGCTGGCCCCAAAGGTCATGCTCAATAGCGCAGCAAATATAAATTTCACATATCGTTTCAAAACCGGCCTCCCTGACAGTCCATTCTTAGGCTGAGCCTTCGACAAAGACAATTGAACCGCGCAGCTTTTTGCCGGCGGCCCTCTACGATCTCTGTGTCTCTGGGTCACATATTGGGATAATTCGGCCCATCACCGCCCTGCGGCGTCACCCAAGTGATGTTTTGACTTGGGTCTTTGATATCACAAGTCTTGCAATGCACGCAGTTTTGGAAGTTGACGACAAAGCGGGCGTCCTTCCCCTCTTCCTGCACCACCTCATAGACCCCGGCCGGGCAATAGCGCTGGGCAGGCTCGGCATAGTCCGGCAAATTGACTAAGATGGGCAAATCAGGGTCGGTCAGTTGCAAATGTGGCGGTTGGCTTTCCTCATGGTTTGTCATGGCGAAGCTCACATTGGTCAGCCGATCAAAAGACAGTTTTCCATCCGGCTTCGGATAGTCAATCGGTGCATAATTGGCCGCTTTTCCAGTAGATTGCGCGTCAGTTTTGCCATGTTTGACCGTGCCAAATAGGCTGAATTTGAAGATCGACTGAAACCACATATCAAAGCCGCCCAAGGCCAATCCGCCCAAAGGTCCAAAGCGCGCTGCAAGCGGTGCCACATTGCGCACAACCTTAAGATCTTTGCCAACGGGACCCGAGCGCAAAGCCGCGTCATAGCTAGCGAGCACATCGCCGGCGCGACCCGCACTGATTGCAGCAAAAGCCGCTTCTGCCGCCGCCATACCAGAATACATCGCATTGTGATTGCCTTTAATACGAGGCAAATTCACCAGCCCAACTGAGCAGCCCAGCATCGCGCCACCCGGGAAGGCCGCTTGCGGCATAGATTGAAATCCACCCTTGGTGACTGCGCGCGCGCCATAGGCCACGCGTTTACCGCCCTCTAAAACCTTCGCGATCCGCGGGTGATGCTTGTAGCGCTGGAACTCCATATAGGGGAAGAGATACGGATTTTTGTAATTTAAATCAATAATAAAGCCGACATATACTTGATTATCTTCCAAGTGATACATAAAAGAGCCGCCAGATTGTTTGAAGCCCATCGGCCAGCCCATGGAATGGGTCACTTCGCCTGGGTTGTGATGTTCAGGCTTCACTTCCCAGATCTCTTTCATACCAAGGCCGAATTTTGGCACATCGCATTCCGCATCCAAATTGTACTTGGCAATGACCTGTTTTGACAGCGAACCACGCACACCTTCAGAGAGGAACACATATTTGCCATTGAGCTCCATACCGGGCTCATAAGCCTCCGACGGGCTGCCATCGGCGCTCTTGCCAAATTCACCGGCCACCACACCTTTAACCGCGCCGTCATCGTGAAATAACAGTTCAGAACAGGCCATGCCGGGGAAAATCTCAACGCCCAGCGCCTCAGCCTGTTCAGCAAGCCAACGGCAAACGTTGCCCATGGAAACGATGTAATTGCCATGATTATTCATCAAAGGTGGCATGATCGCATTCGGCAGACGTATTTGCCCCGCCTCACCAAAGACATAAAAATTGTCTTCCTTCACTTCAGTATGTAATGGCGCGCCCTTGGCCTTCCAATCTGGGATCAATTTGTCGAGGGCCGAAGGGTCAAGCACAGCACCAGAGAGAATATGTGCACCCACTTCTGAGCCTTTTTCCAGCACCACAACCTCAAGTTCGGCATTCAACTGTTTTAAGCGGATCGCAGCAGATAATCCCGAAGGACCGGCGCCCACAATCACCACGTCATAGTCCATGGTCTCACGTTGAATATCTGACATATCACTTCCCTTGCTGCCGGCCCGTCTTGTGAAAAATGGGCAGAATTTCCAAATCCGTTGGATGGTTTATGCCACGATTCAAACACAGGTCAATCGTGACGCAGCTGTCAAAGTCCAAAGGCGACGTTATTTCGCATTTCGCACGGGGCACCGAGCTGCAAAACGCCTCTATCCCTACACGAGCTGTTTAAATTACGATCAATTTGCCCGCGACCATAAAAAAAATATGGCAATCGTAATCTAACCCCTTGCCAAACCCCATCGCCTTCGGTCAGGTAGATCTACCTTCAATCATGAGTGTTGTTTCAATGGAAAAAATCCCGCTAACCAGATCAGGTGCTGTTCAACTTGAGGGTGAAATGAAGACCTTGAAATCTGTGGAACGCCCAAACATCATCAAGGCCATTGCCGAAGCGCGAGAGTTGGGCGATTTGAAGGAAAACGCCGAATATCACTCCGCTCGCGAAAAGCAGGGCTTCATTGAAGGACGAATCAAAGAGCTTGAAGCTATCTTGGGCCTAGCCGATATCATTGACCCAGCCAAATTGTCTGGGTCGGTCAAGTTCGGTGCGACGGTGACTTTGGTCGATGAAGACACCGATGAAGAAAAGATCTATCAAGTCGTGGGCGAGCCTGAGGCGGATATTGAAAGCGGCAAGCTCAACATGCGCTCACCATTGGCACGTGCTTTAATTGGCAAGGAAGAAGGCGACAGCATCGAGGTCCGCACCCCAGGCGGCGCACGCTCCTATGAAATCTTAAAAGTTGACTTCATCTAGCACTGCTGGCTGCGCTGGCAAAACTACCCCCAGCTTTTATGGCAGGCCAAAACTGGCATAGGGCAGAAAGCATATGGTTTGGCCGGGCGAAATCTCAGCCGCCGCATCTGGTAATTCCACCAAGCCTTCGGCCCATGACAGGCCTGAAATCCGGCCCGACCCTTCGGAAGTAAAAACCTCAGCCGCGCCATCACGCAAGCGCGCCCGCAAATATTCGCGCCGCCCAGCTTTCTTCGATTTTGAAAATGCTGCCGGCAAATGCAGGGCTTGCGGCGATTGGAACCCGGCACCGGCCAGTTGCAACAAAGCAGGACGCGCGAAAATCAACGTGCACACAAAGGCCGCCACCGGATTGCCCGGCAGGCCAAAAACCGGCACGCCGCCCCAAACGCCAAAAGCCAAAGGTCGCCCCGGCTTCACGGCAATCCGCCATAGCGCCATGCCGCCACTGGCGCGCAATACCGCAGACATGTGATCCTCATCTCCCACGCTGGCCCCGCCAGAGGTTATGATGACATCCGCGCGCTCTGCGGCCCGGTCCAACGCCGCACGCACCGAGGCGGCATCATCGGGCACAATACCCATATCCACCACCTCCATGCCCCAGCGCCGCAGCACCGAGCACAACATGGGGCGATTGGCATCAAAAATCTGATCCACACGCGCCGCCTGGCCAGGCGCGCGCAATTCTGCGCCAGTCGAGATCACTGCAACTTTCAGAGGCTTAAACAAAGAAACTTCGCCCAGACCCGCAGCGGCCATCACCCCAAGATCTTTAGGACTGAGCTGATGGCCTGCCTTAAAAATTTCTGCGCCTTGCTGCATATCTTCGCCAGCCGCGCGAGCATTGGCTCCGGCTCTGAGCGGGCCTATAACTTGGAGCCAACCTTCATTGATCCGGACATCCTCTTGCAACACCACCGTATCGGCACCATCGGGCAGCGCCGCGCCCGTGAGGATGCGCAATGCTTGGCCAGGCAGAAGCCGCCCTGCGAAGGCCTCTCCCGCTGCTGAGCGCCCCGACCGCAATTCCAAACTCTGCGCTCCGGCCTCAAAACCGCCCGACAAAGCATAGCCATCCACCGCTGAATTGGGACAGGGCGGATGCGATCTTGCGGCGATGACCGGATGTGCCAAAATTCGCCCATCACTGGCCTCAACGGCACATTGCTCGACCGCCACACAGCACTGCAAGCGCTGTTCCAGAAGGTGAAGCGCCTCACTCACCGGCGTCCAATGCACCCCGGATGGGAGTGCGAAACAATCATTGTTCAGTTTCGATGGTGTGCTCACTTGGCCATCTCCAAATTCGCTAGAATAAAATCTGCTACTGCCGCCGTGTCATTGAGATCAAACACTGGGCGGTCCAGCTCGAGGGCGCTGTCACTGGCGACAGCTAAAATCGTTGGATCATTCGGCGCAATCAGCGGATGGCCCGTTTCTGCCCGCCATGCCTCAACTTTTGGATGTTTATCACGCTTCCAGCCTTCGATCAGCACCAGGTCTACCGGATCCAATTTGGCCAATAGCTCGGACAAGCTCGGCTCCGGCGCGCCGCGATGCTCATTCATCAGAGCCCAGCGCTCCGTTGAGGCCAGCAGCACCTGAGACGCCCCCGCTGTGCGATGCCGGTGGCTGTCCTTTCCCGAGTGATCAATGTCAAAACTATGATGGGCATGTTTGAGGGTTGAGACCCGCAACCCCCGGCGACAAAACTCCGCCACCAATCGTTCCATCAAGCCAGTTTTACCAGCGTTTTTCCAGCCGGTTACGCCAAATATATTCATGCCATCGCCTCAGCCTGCGCCAGGTCTTCTGGCCGATTGATATTGAAAAAGGGATCAAAAGGATCCACCGGGAACAGCGCCTCTGCACAGCCATGTTGATCGGTCCAAAGAACCACTTTACGCAGACCGCCCGTCAAAGCACACCGCAAATCCTCACGCAGCGCCACGGGCCAGAGGCCGAAAGTGGGATGGCGGTATATCTTATCCGGCCCGGGCGTTGCGGCCAGAGCAATTGGCGACCCGGCTGCCTCCCGTGCTGCCGATAAGCGGGCCTGAAGATCTGCTGGAAAGAACGGCGTATCTGCGGCCACAGTAAGGATATGCTCGGCACCCTCTGCAGCCGCCCAATCCATTCCAGCCAAGACCCCTGCCAAAGGGCCCGGAAAATCTGCCATAGAGTCAGCAATCACAGGCAAGTCAAAAGAAGCAAAACGCGCCGGATCACCATTGGCATTCAGCGCCATTTGAGTCACTTGAGGGCGCAATCTTTCCAAAACATGATCAATCACCCGCCGCCCGGCCAAGGGGCGTAAAATTTTATCCCCCCCACCCATACGGCTGGCCTGCCCGCCGGCAAGAATCACCCCGAAAGGCCCCGTCATTGCCCAGACTTCCGGCGGTGTTTACGGGCCTCATCTTGTCCGGATGGGTCTGCGTCAAAAACAAGCCGCTCCTGGCCCGATAAGCATTGAAACCTTTGCCCGCGCAGCCGCCCGATTAATGTCAAGCCGACTTGCCTCGCCAATTCGACGCCCCAGGCGGTAAAACCCGACCGGCTCGCCAAAACCGGAATGCCCATCACAGCACATTTGATTACCATTTCAGAAGTCAAGCGCCCGGTAGTATAGAGAATTTTGTCGGTACCCAAGGTTTGCGTCGCGCGCATCCACCCGGCCACTTTATCCACCGCATTGTGGCGCCCCACGTCTTCCATATAGACCAAGGGCACATCGCGCGCGGAAAGTACCGTGCCATGGATCGCACCCGCACTTAAATAGAGGCTCGGCATTTGGTTTATCTGGCGCGATAGGCTATAAAGCCAGGAGGTTCGAAGCATCGCCGGAGGCAAGCACAGCCCCTCTATCCCCTCCATGATATCACCAAAAACAGTTCCCACCGCGCAGCCCGAAGTACGAGTTTTTTTCTTGAGTTTGGCTTCATAGTTGGTTGGCCGATTGGTGCGCACCACCACGGTCTCCAACTCCGCGTCAAAATCAACCGCCTCAACGAGCTCCTCTTTGGCCAGCATGCCCTGATTGCTTAAAAAGCCTTGCGCCAGATACTCGGGATAATCGCCAATCGTCATGGCGGTGACGATCTCCTGACCATTGAGCCATATGGTCAGCGGGCGCTCCTCGACCACATTCAACGAAACTTCCTCACCCAGATGGTCCAGACCTGCGACCTGCCGCGTCAACCCTTTTTCCTGCGGGTTTGGAGCAATCAAACAGGACTTGGCTTGGATCATGAAAATCTCCTATACAGCGCATACAATGACACCCCGGGCAGATAGGTCAAGCGTATGCAATCTTCCAGACATGACTTTTGGGCGGGGCTCTGGGGCGCATTGCCATTTTGCATTGTCGTTGCCCCTTATGGGATGGTTTTTGGTGTCTTAGCTGCCGAATCCGGCCTGGATATTTTCACCGCAGTGGCGTTTTCCATGGCCGTGATCGCTGGCGCGGCGCAATTCACAGCCCTATCGCTCTTGCAAGATCAAGCGCCAGTTTTGATCGTGATCATTATCGGGCTTGCGGTCAATCTGCGCATGGCGCTCTATTCGGCCACGCTGGCCACTCACCTAGGCGCTGCCCCATTTTGGACCCGCGCCTTCGTCGCCTATGCAATTTTAGATCACAGTTTCGCCCTCGCCGATCAAAAGTTCCTAAATGAGCCGGACATGAGCCTGCCCCGCAAATTGGCCTTTTATTTCGGCGCCACCAGCCTGGTCGCGGTGATCTGGATTGTGGGCACAGGTTTTGGGGCCTGGCTGGGCGCGCGCATTCCCGATTGGCTGGCCTTGGATTTCGCCATGCCCATCGCCTTTATAGCCTTGGTGGCGCCGGCGCTTCGCAGCTTGCCACATGTGGTTGCCGGATTCACCGCAGCGACACTCTCTTTGCTCTTCGCATCCGTACCCTATGGGCTGGGCTTGATCATTGCAGCATTGATCGCGCTCGTCTTGGGCGCGGAAGTGGAGCGGCGCTTGGGGGCGGCATCATGAGCATTTCGACTGCAACGCTTTGGCTTGTAATTGCGGGGCTTGCCTTTGGCTCATGGCTTCTGCGCTTTTCATTTTTGGGCATCATTGGCAAAAAAGACCTGCCCGAATGGGTCAAACGCCATCTTCGCTATACCCTTGTGGCCGTCATGCCAGGGATTATCGCCCCCCTCGTCTTCATGCCGCGCGCTACGGATGGGGCATTTGATCTGCCGCGATTTTTAGCCGCGCTCGTGACGCTTTTAGTGGGCGTATGGAAAGGCAATCTGATGCTTGCCATCGCCGCGGGCGGGATTACGCTTTATTCAATGTTAAACTTTGGCTTTTGACCTATCCAGCCATAGAAATCTGTGCGCTTATCAGTGTCATTTGGCTGTGAAAACCGCACTATTCTCAGATCGGGTTGCGCCGCAAAACTCTCCATGAGTGTCTTAGGGAAAAACGTCGGGCGTATGCCCCCAAAACCCGGAGTGGACCGCAAGATCTCGCTGATCGTTTTCGCGCAGAATGGTTGTCTCACAGGCCCGTGGCCCATAACACGTGTCAGAAGCTCTCCGGCCACCGCAGCTGTGACGTCTACCGTTTTTGCGACTGTATCATGGGTGTTGCGTGTGTGGTAGTCTATGTAACTATCCACAACCGCTGGGTTGGCACCGTAGATAACATCGCCGCGCTCAGCCAAACTCGCATGGGACAAGCTGCCTGCCGGATCAAAAATCACCCTCTGCGCACCATTCACGATCAAAGCAGAATGCGCGCCGCTGCCGTCTTTCGTGCTGAGTACAGTAACCAAAGTCACTGTTGCGCTGCCAGGGTGGCGATAACGAGGCAGATCAGCCTCGCCTGTGGGATCGCCCCCAGAGGCCACGCTGCATCCCACAAGGCAAAATAGCGCCAAGATCAATACAGCGCATCTCACCGGTTTAGCCGTTTACGAGATACAAAAGCACAAGGGCTACGAGGATTACAACTGTGCTTTTGGACACGAGGCTCATGAAACCCGCAAAAGTCTGTTCTTGGACTTCCGTATTCATTTTACCGTGTTCGTGTTTTTGGTCAGCCATAGCGATAACTCCGTTGTATGCTTCGCACTGCCTAGCCTCCAACGTCGCAATTGTCACGCGCGAAGATACGCCCAGCGGCAAAAAAGCGCGTGTCAACCTTCGCTACTTCATGACCCAGCGATAGGCGCCATCTTGATGCAGGCTGCGGGTCACTTCCCCCGCATGCCACAGATAATTGCAATGGGCCAAAGCCTCGACCAGACCAAGCCCATATTCTCCATCTCCGATCTGGCGCTTGAAGACGGCCATCATGACCTCTCCTGCGGTTTTTGGGGTTTTCAAATCAGCCCGCAGCCGCGTCAAAGCGCCGTGGTGATTTTCTTCCAATTGCCGCAGCCGCAAGGGTATGCCGACAAAAGGCAATTTATGCCCCGGAAGTGCGAGATGGTCGGCGCGGGCAAAATTTTGCAATCGCGCACAGCTGCGCAACCAGTCTGCCAAAGGATTGGCGTCCGGCTCAGTGGGGTAAACCCCGATATTTGAGCTAATAGAAGGGATGACTTGATCGCCACAGAGCACCAAATTGTCATCGCAGCTCCAGAACGTCGCATGATCGGGCGCATGCCCATCATCGACGCGAACATCCCAACTGCGCCCGCCCATTTCAATCACGTCACCCTCTTCAATGCGGGTAAAGCCAATGGGAATGGGATGCACCATGTCAGAAAAATTAAATGGGCGTTCATCCTGCCGGGTTGCCAGTAAATCCGACCGCATTCCAGCGCGGCGATAAAAATCAATCTGACCCGGCGTATAGCGCTCTTGGGCATCCAATGTCAGCATACGCCCGGTAAGATAGGCCACTTGGGTTGAGACATATTCGGCGCCGAATTCTTCCACAAACCAACCATGAAACCCAATATGATCAGGATGGTGATGAGTTGCCACAACCCGCTTGACTGGCTTGCCACGCAAAGGCCCCTCAAGCACCGCTTGCCACATCGCCTGCACCCGGCGCGATTTCATCCCCGTGTCGATCAAAGTCCAACCATCGCCGTCATCCAGCACATAGATGTTGACGTGATCCAATTTCATCGGCAAAGGCAGCCGCAACCAATGCACCCCCTCCGCAATTTCGATCATCTCGCCATTTTCGGGGGGCGTTTCCCAAGGGTATCTTATCGTTGCCATACGCTGGGGTTACGCGGCAAAATCATCAAGCTCAAGCGCATAAAGATCTGCGGCTCCCGCCTGAGCCTGGGCGCATAAAGAGAAGGTCTCCGGCAAAAGACTGTTGATATAGACCCGCGCCAAGCGCTGGCGCTTGGATTGGCCCGACATGGACGCCGCCAGGTGAAAATATCCGCCCAACACCCGCGCAAAAGCCTTTTGATAGGCCACTGAGCCGGCAAACCGCTCATTGAGCTCCTGGGACACCACCCATTGCGTGGTCACGCGCAATTGTGCAATAGCGGCCAAAACCGCTTCGGCCAAATCACCGCTTGAAGCGGAGGCCAGCGCAGCCATGTCATCCATCAAAGCAAAGGCTGCGACCCCCCCATCCATCATCTTGCGCGCAACAAGATCCATAGATTGAATACCATTGGTGCCTTCGTAAATCGGCGTGATCCGCGCATCGCGCAGATATTGCGCCGCTGCGGTTTCCTCGACAAAACCCATGCCGCCGTGAATTTGCACCCCAAGATCGGCCACGGCCACGCCTGTGTCACTGCCAAAAGATTTGGCAATGGGTGTCAAAAACGCTGCGCGTGTCTGCCAATCGGCATCGCCCGTCGCTTTAGCCATATCAATTGCAACCGCACAGGCCACTCCAATGGAACGCGCCGCAAAAATATCGGCTTTCATCTGCGCCAACATCCGGCGCACATCGGCGTGATCAATAATTGTTCCAGTTCCCTCGGCGATGGGCGAGCGGCCCTGTTTGCGATCCATCGCATAAGCCAGCGCGTGTTGATAGGCACCCTCCGCCACGCCGACGCCCTGCATCCCCACAGCCAAGCGGGCGTTGTTCATCATGGTGAACATACAGGCCATGCCGTTGTGTTCTTCGCCCACCAGCCAACCGGTTGCGCCTGAAAATTCCATAACGGCGGTCGGACTGCCGTGAATGCCCAGCTTATGCTCAAGACTGACACAGCGCAGATCATTGCGCGCGCCAAGACTGCCATCGGCATTGGGGATAAATTTTGGCACCAAAAATAGGCTGATCCCCTTTGGACCGGGCTTGGCACCCGGAAGCCGCGCCAATACCAGATGGCAGATATTTTCTGCCACATCGTGTTCACCCCAGGTGATAAAGATCTTCTGGCCCGAAATTTTATAGGCGCCATCGGCTTGCGGCTCGGCCTTACTGCTCAATGCGCCGACATCTGAGCCGGCATGGGGCTCTGTCAGGTTCATCGTGCCGGTCCATTCTCCGGAAATCAGCTTTGGCAAATAGAGCGCTTTCAAATCAGCATTGGCGTGGTATTCCAGCGCCTCAATCTGCCCCTGCGACAAAAGCGGACAGAGATTGAGAGAGATACAGGCGCCACACATCATATCATGCATCGCTGTGTTCAAAGCCATCGGCAGGCCCATGCCGCCATGTTCTGGGGTTGCGGCAATGCCGACCCATCCACTTTCGGCAATCGCCGCATAGCCATCGGCAAAGCCCGGCGGGGTACGCACAACGCCGTTTTCCAATCTGGCAGGATTCAAATCACCTGGCCTTTGCAGCGGCGCCATCACCGTATCGCAAATCTTGCCACACTCGCTCAAAACTGCATCCGTCAAATCCCGCGTAGCTTCAGAAAAGCACGCATTCGCAACCACCGGTGCCAAGGGCACCACTTGGTCGAAAATGAACTGATATTCGCTTACAGGGGCTTGATAGGGCATGAGGAACTCCGAAGATGGGGTAATGGATTAGAAGCGTCATACCCAAGCCGCTGGCACAAGGAAATAGCTATCGCCCGAAACGCCGCGTCAGGCCCGGCCTGCTTGCCCTGACAACAGGGTTGGATCGACCCCGATTGAGGCCAGAGCCGCCGCCCATTTGGCGTCATTGTCTGGATTGAAAACCAAGTCAAACTCCGCGGCACAAATCAACCAACCGTTGGCGCGAATTTCGGCCTCCAGCTGCCCCGCCGCCCAGCCCGCATACCCCAGCGCCAACAAACTTGTCTTCGGCCCCAAGCCCCGCGACAAATCTTTGATCGCATCCACAGTGGCCGTAACTGCAAAACGTTCGTCAATCCGCAAAGTATCAGGATCGCCAATATATTCTGCGGAATGCAGCAAAAACCCGCGCGAGGGCTCGACCGGTCCGCCAAAATGCACCGCAACCTCCGGTGTTGACGCGCCAAAGGGGATATCAAGGTGTACAAGAAGCGCTTTTAGATCCAAGGCAGCATTGGCTTTATTCACAATAAGGCCCATCGCGCCATCCTCAGAATGGGCGCTGATATAAACGACAGAATGCTCAAATCGCGGATCGCCCATGCCCGGCATGGCCACCAAGAGCTTTCCTATAAGAGTTGTCTGCGCGTCAGTCATGCAAAGACCATGAATAGGAAAATGCAAAACAACAAGTGCTGTCGTCCGGATTTTATTACATCACGGCAGCCTGCGACAAATTGTGCCGCCTGGCGGCCAAGACGACCACTTACAAAGACGGGCGAGAACAATAAAGTGAGTTCGTATTTTTGTCCAAAGGCGTTAGAAGGATTCCCATGAAACACGCTATGCACCGCATTATCACATCTGTCCTCTGCGCATTTTGCCTGACTTCGCCCGCGCTCGCGCAGGATCTCGACGAGATTATACAGTCCAAGTTGCGGCCAGGGTGGCGTATAGCAAAAGGGATCCACATGGCGGCGCTGCAGCTGGATCTGGCGCCGGGATGGAAAACCTATTGGCGCCAACCTGGCGACAGTGGCCTCGCGCCGCGCTTTGATTTTTCACAATCTGAGGGCGTGCAGACGGTCGAGGTGATTTATCCGACACCAGGAATTTCTTGGCTGGGGGGGAGCCGCAACATCGGATATGACACTCGGGTCATTTTCCCGTTGCAACTCTCCGTAGACAACACCGCCGACATAACCTTGATCGGGCGTATAGAGATCGGTGTGTGCCGCGAGCTATGCATGCCCGTTACGTTGAATCTTTCCGCGCGACTGTCCGCACAGGCGCCTGTTGACCGTCTCATTGAAACCGCACGAGCAGCAGTGCCAAAACCCGGCGCAGGCAAGCTCACCTGCGCGTTTTCGGCAGCGGAAGAGGGCATGAAGCTGGAAATTGTCGTGCCATCCTCCGAGCGCCCCTTTGATCATGCAGCAATCGAACTGGACAACCAGCGTCTGTGGATCGATACGCCGAAACTTGAGCGGCGAGATGGGCGACTGATGATCACCGCTCAGATTATGACCCCCACAGGTCAACCCATGGCCATCGGGCGCGACGGGGTGACAACGACCTTATTTGCGCCCAATGGGGCGTTCGAATACCGGGGCTGCTTGGGCGCCTAGCGCCGCAACTGCCGGGCAAAGATCAAGGCTGACACGGCGTAGAGCAGCAAGACAACCAGCGCCGACCCGCTCAAAAACAGCACAAGCCCGAGTGGCAAGGGTGACAGATAGGCCGCCAGGGGCAGCCCCATCCAAAACTGCGGCACCGCTCCGCTCACGATCACCGCCCCAAGGGTCGCGGCAAAAAGAGCGGCTAGGCTGATGACCGCCGTAACAACGGGCAACCGCGGTCCGCGGCTACGCCTGAGGCCACGCAGGGCACGTTTAACGCTCGCCACTTGCGCGCCCACATCCGCTTGCATAGCCATCAAAGCGGGCACCACGATTAAGACTAAGATCACCCCAAACCCAAGACCAAAGACCAGCGTTATCACCGTTGGCTTGAGAAACTGCGCTTGTGACGAAGTTTCATACAGCAAAGGGGACAGACCAAGGACCGTGGTCAATGTCGTCAGCAACACCGGCCTCAACCGATCTGTTACCCCATCGACAATCGCTGGGAACAGACCCCGTTCTTTGGAATATTCATCAATTGTCGTCACCAAAACAATGGAGTCGTTGATAATAATCCCCACCATGCCAATCAGCCCCACGACAGAAAACAGCGAGAGCGGGATGTCATACCACCAATGGCCATAAATCGTGCCAATCAAGCCGAAAGGAATAATAGCCATCACCACCAAGGGGCGTGTCCAGCTGGAGAAAATCCACGCCAAAGTCATGAAGATCCCGGCTAAGGTTAAAACCAAACCCCGTGTGGCGTCAGTGCGAAAATCATTTTCCTGTTCCGCCAATCCAGCCAGCGTAAAGGCTACTTGAGTTTCCTCAGCAATTTTTGGCAAAACCGTCTCTTCCAATTCCGCCACAATCGCTTGTGCGCGGGCTGGATCATCCTCAGAAATATCGCCTGTCACAGAAATCACTTGGATGCCATTCTCACGTCGAACCGTCGAAAAGCCGGTGCGCTGTTGCACAGTGACAATATCTGCCAGTGGCACATACCCCCCATTCGGAGTGCGGATCAGCATGCGATCGGTAAAATCAGCCGTCAGCTCACCGGCCGGCAGCTCCACACGAATGGTGGCAGAGCGCGGCCCATCGGGAAAGCTTGCCGCCTCAATACCGTTGAGACGATTGCGCAACACCTGGCCCAAAGTATCGATGGTGAGCCCCAAAGATTGGCCCTGTGGCGTCAACTCCAACACCAATTCTTCTTTGTCGTAGGAGAGGGTATCCTCAACCGCTGACACTTCTGGGTATCGCGCCAGGGCGGTTTGCAAAGCCTCAGAGGCGGCTTTAAGTCGGCGCGCATCAGCGCCGGAAAATTGCACATCCAAAGCATCACCGCCCGGGCCAGATCGCCAGCCGCGGAAACTAATCGTCTCTACCCGGGGGTGCCGGATCACCGCATCCTGCAAATCCGCGACAAAGGCAAAGGACGAATAAGATCGCAAATCCGCATCAATCAACTCAACGGCAATCGAGCCCAATTGGTCGGCATCTTTGGTATCTGCTCCCGCCAGAGCACGGCCCGTATTGCCGCCAATTTCGGCCATGGAGAAATCTACCGGATTTCGCCCGTATTTCTCTTCGTATTGGGTCCCAACGGTTTCTACAGCCGTTTGAAACGCGCGCATTTGCTCTAGGGAGTCTTCCCGCGTAGCCCCGGGCGCCATAGCGAAATTGCCTGTCACCGAGCCGCGCTCTGGCGCATTGAAAAACCGCCATTGGACATCCCCATTGATGAACAGCACCACTTGACTGGCCAAGGCCACCACCACAGCAGCAAACACCGGGTATCGCGCCCAAATGACAAATCGGATGAAAGGGCGGAACAGGTAATCTTTGAACCGATCCAGCAAATAATTCATAAAATATGACGGCATGTCATACCACCGAATTCGCGCGCCCTTGGAAATTGAATTCGCCATGTGATGGGGCAAAACCAAAAAGCATTCCGCCAGCGAGGCAATCAAAACCACAATGACGGTAAAAGGAATATCGGCAATCAAATCCCCAAACCGTCCACCAATCGCGACCAAACCAAAAAAGGCAATGACTGTCGTCAGCGTCGCCGAAAACACTGGGGTGAACATGCGCTTTGCGGCATTTTCCGCGGCGACAACGGGGCTTTCGCCCAAGACGCGCGCGCGAAAATCTGCGTGTTCTCCCACAACAATGGCATCATCGACCACAATCCCGAGGGTAATAATCAAAGCGAAGAGCGAGATCATATTGATCGTCAGCCCTGACAGATACATCAGCGCCAAAGCCGCCGCCATGGCCGCCGGGATTCCCGCAGCCACCCAAAAGGCCGTTCGCACATTCAAAAATAAAAATAGTAGCAAAAGCACAAGCCCCAGCCCCTGAAGACCATTTTCCAACAGCATCGCCAGCCGAGCTGAAATCGCTTCTGATCGGGTGCGGATCAAGTCGATATTCACATCCGGAGGCAAGGACTCCATCATCGCCCCAGCGGTGGTTTGCACCTGCTCTTGAATTTCAATCGCATCCCCCTGATCAGAGCGGTCAATGCGGATGGAAATGGCCGAGGCATCACCCACGAAATAGGCGCGGTCTCGATCAACCCCCTCCTCCGTCACCCGCGCCACGTCCCCCACGGTGAGCGAGGAGCCATCGGCATTGGAGCGCAAAACAATCTGCCGGATATCCCGCGCACTGCGCTTGGCGATGCCTGTGCGAATACGCGCGCTTCCGGCCACATCGCCGGCGGGATCTGCCTCGGCTTCCTCGGCAATGGCACTGGCGATCTGCGCCATGCTCACGTCATGACGAATAAGTGACAAACTGTCGACTTCCACAATGGTTGAGGCTGCAGCCACGCCGCGAATGGTGGTGCGGGTCACGCCAACGGCGAAAAGCCGCGTGACGAACTCATCAGCAAATAGACCCAATTGCGCCACACCAACTGGACCGGAAATCACCACATCCGTGACCCGGTCACGCCAAACGCCACGGGTCACTTTTGGATCATCGGCATCATCAGGAAACTGGCTGGCAACGGAATCTACAGCTATTTGAGCATCATCAGTACCGCGGGCCATGTCCCAGCCAGGCTCAAACTCCATCGTAATCCGCGCTGTGCCTTCCGAGGAGGTTGCGGCGGTGCTGTTCACCCCTTCAATCCCAAGCAAGGCCGGTTCGACCACCTGTACAATCGCCCGGTCAACATCCTCAGGTCCAGCACCATCCCACCGCACGCTAACAGTGACCCTGTCGACAATCACATCGGGGAAAAATTGCGCCCGCATTTGCGGAAAGGAGACAGCCCCCGCAACCAGCATGATAAGCAAAAATAAGTTCGCCGCAGTGCGGTGTCGGGTCATATAAGATAAAATTCCGCCTGTGGCGGTGCGTATCACGGACATCCTTTATCCCCCCATACGGCCTTCGAGCCGCTCAACCACTTCTTTGCGTACCGCCGGCTCTTGCAACTGCGCCAAGAGCCGCGCCTTTACCTGTTTGGGCATGCGTTTATTGGCCTCGACAAAAGCAATTAGCTTGGCCCGCCGCTCCGGATCCAGCGCGATGGTTTCTGGCCCAGCCGGTGGCGCCTCGCCCTCAGCCCGCAACACACGCACTTTGATGCCTGCACCCAGCAAGGGTGATCGTTCCGCGACAATCTGCGTCCCACTCAGCTCACGAGAGCGGACCAAAACATCATCACCCTGACGGCGCACTAAAAGAATATCAGTCTCCGACAGACGCTCATCTTCGCCGATAACTAGAACCTGGTTATTGCCGCTTACTGCCGTGGCTGGCAGGCGGGCAACCCAGTTCAAAGCCGGTTCCGTGATATTGACCGTCACAAAGTCGCCGGGCCGAAGACCCTTGGAGGTTGCAAGACTGGCGAAGAGCAATCGCCCGGTCAAACCCTCGCCGACGACAGCGGCTTCGCGGGTGATCTGACCGCTTGAACGCATCTCCGCGCCAAGCAAGTCGAGCGTCACAGATACCTCAGCGGCCCGCAACTTGCCCACATCATCGAGCAAACGCCGATGCTGCGAAGTGCTCACCCGAAAGGCCACTTCCAGCGCTAAAGGATCGACCAATTGACCAATTTTTTCATTGTTGGTTACGGTTCCACCCTGCAAAACAGTGACATTTGCCAAAAGCCCGGAAAAGGCCGCGCGGACGACTGTGTCGCGCAGATTGCGCTCCGCTTCCGCCAGTGAAATCTCCACCCGCATGACCCGCGCACGCGCTTGATCTAAGCGCGCCTCGGCGGCCTGCAACGCTTGGCGCCGGGCCAGAACTGATTGCCGCGCCGTGGACGCGGCCAGTTCCGCAGCTTCCACCGAGGCCGCGGTGCCGACCCCTCGGGTCACTAGATCTTGTTGCCGGACCAATGCTTTTTGACGCAGCGCAGCTTGCTCTTGCGCGGCGCTGATCTCATCTTTGGCCAAGTCCAGCGCCCGCATGGCCTCGCGCAGATCCGCTTGGGCATCGGCCATGTCAGCATGTACCAAAGCCAAGGCTGTTTGTGCATTTGACGGATCAATCCGCAACAGCACATCACCCTCAACTACAGAACCACCATTTTGAAAATTGGGGTGCAACTCAGTGACGGTTCCGCCGATTGCCGGTCGAATATCAAGGCTGCGCTGGCTTTGAACCTCGCCAAAAACCTGTAGGACCGGAACGTGCTGGCCCGGATCAAAAGGCACGGCGTTCACCGCAAAAATACGCTCGCGACCACCGCCGCCGCGCCGCTGATCATCGCCTTTGTTCTCAATCGCGCCCCGGACCATCATCATTGCATAGGTGAACAGCGCCAAAGTCGCCGCCAGTAGAAATAAACCCATTAAACTTTTGCGCAGAAACCGCATCCGACAATCCTCTCGCTCTTCGTTATGAATGTTCTAGTGCAAAAGGTCGCCACGTCACGAAGATTCAGCGGTGCGGTTTATTTTCTTCGCAGATGCTCATCCAGCCGTGGCATAATTTCGACAAAATTACAGGGTTTATGCCTTATATCCAACTGCTTGACGAGTATTTCGTCCCAAGCATCTCTGCAGGCGCCCGGACTGCCCGGCAGTGCAAACATATAGGTGCCATTGGCCACACCGCCCGTTGCTCGGCTCTGGATCGCCGATGTACCAATTTTTTCCATGGAAACATGGGTAAAGACGATTGAAAATGCGTCAATTTCTTTTTCATAGACATCCCGATGCGCTTCAACGCTCACATCACGGCCCGTAAGCCCCGTGCCGCCGGTGCTCAGAACCACATCAATTGACGGGTCGCGCGACCACTGGCGCAATTTCTCGGCAATCGCCGCGCGATCATCGGTTAAAATATCGCGGTCGGCCAAGATATGCCCGGCCGCTTGCAGGCGCGCCACCAGAGTATCGCCGGATTTATCATCGCTTAGGCTGCGGCTGTCGGACACGGTTAAAACCGCAATGCGCACCACGACGAAGTCATTTTTTGTTGGTGCATCGGTCATGTTGTGCCTCCTTCGGATTGCTTGCGGAGCCAAGCTTTGAGCGTCAACAAATCTTGCCATGCCTGTTTCTTCCGCGCAGGCTGGCGCAACAGGCCCTGCGGATGCACCATCGGCAATACCGGCAGCGCGAATCCTTCTTGCCACGCGCCGCGCAGCTTGCTCAGGCCGCCTTTGCCTAAAATCGCCTGACAACTTATATTGCCCATGCAGATGACAACCTCTGGCGCGGCTAAGGTGATATGACGACGCAAGAATGGCTGCATCATTGCGAGTTCCGCCGCGCTGGCCTCGCGGTCTTGCGGCGGACGCCAAGGAATCACCGAGGCTGTGTAAACCTCCTCGAGCCAGTGCAAACCAATAGCGGCGCACATTTTATCGAGCAATTGACCGGCCGGGCCTGCGAAAGGCAAACCCTCCATATCCTCCGCCCGCCCTGGCGCATCTTCCAATATCATCACCCGAACGCCGGCCGTGCCCCTGCCAAATACCAAATTACGCGCCCCGCGGCGTAAGTCGCAATGCGAAAAATTTTGCAATGCACGTTTCAACGCCGGCAAATCCTCCGCCGCAGCGGCAGCAGCTTCGGCCACGGCAACAGGATCGGCAGCCGGCGCAACCGCCATCGCAGCCGCGGGCAGGTCCGCGTCCCGTGTCGCGCCTGCTTGTGTCGCAGCCGCAGTGGCAGGTTTTGGGCTTTGCGCCGGAGCGTCATAGCGATCGATTGGCACATCACCCACCGCATCTCTCACTCCGAGCTCTGCCTGCCACTGCAAAGCAGCGCGGGCCATATGCCAGTCCAGATGATCCATACACTCAAACTATGCTGTTCTCCTAGGAAGGTAAATCACTCAATCAAAGAGGCAGCGCGGCAAAAATAACCCGTCTGAGGTCCAAATGACATTTCCTTGCGCCCTGCCCTTGCCGTGGGCAGACACTCTTTCTATAAAACGCCAACCGGAGAGGTCTACATGCAGCTTCAGCATCTATTGGGGATAGAACCCCTGCATCCCCACAACATCACCGCAATACTAGATTTGGCAGATCATTATGCCGATCAAAATAGATCCGGCGTGCGCAAAAGCGACGCTCTGGCTGGCTGTACGCAGATCAATATGTTTTTCGAAAACTCAACCCGCACTCAAGCCAGCTTTGAAATCGCAGGCAAGAGATTGGGAGCCGATGTGATGAATATGGCCATGCAAGCCAGTTCAATCAAAAAAGGGGAGACCCTTATCGACACGGCACTGACACTCAATGCCATGCATCCCGATCTTCTGGTGGTGCGTCATCCGCATTCTGGTGCCGTGGATCTCTTGGCGCAGAAAGTCAATTGCGCGGTGCTCAATGCTGGTGACGGGCGGCATGAACACCCAACCCAAGCCCTGCTGGATGCGCTCACAATCCGACGCTCAAAAGGCCGCTTACACCGCCTCAATATCGCCATCTGCGGCGATATTGCTCACAGCCGCGTGGCCCGATCTAATCTGATTTTACTCGGAAAAATGGAAAATCGCATTCGCCTTGTGGGTCCAGAAACGCTGATGCCGGCAGAAATTGGTGCGTTTGGTGCGGAAGTCTTTCACGATATGGAAGAAGGTCTGAAGGATGTGGATGTGGTCATGATGCTGCGCCTGCAACGCGAGCGCATGGATGGCGGGTTTATCCCCTCCGAACGCGAATATTATCACCGCTATGGTTTGAACGCCGAAAAATTGAGCCACGCCAAACCAGATGCCATTGTCATGCACCCCGGCCCGATGAACCGCGGCGTTGAAATTGACGGGGAGATCGCCGACGATTTAAACCGCAGCGTCATACAGGAACAGGTGGAGATGGGTGTATCAGTGCGTATGGCAGCCATGGATATCTTGATGCGCAACAGGCGCCAAGCCGCAACGGAGGCAAAGCTATGACCCAAGGCTTCATATGCGTCCCCCTTGGCAGGAGACCGTGCTAATGAACGAACCTAAAGATCCCCGCATGTCGGGAAAAATTGCGATGTATGTGCTAATTTTCAGTGCCGCTCTCGTGGCCTTGATGGTGTGGCTGGCCGGATGACCTCTTTGCGCATTACAAATGTTCACCTTGTTGATCCAGAGCACCAGACCGTCGAGTTTGGAAATTTGAGCATCAAAAATGGCCGGATTGCCGCCGATGATCCTGCGCTGCCGAGCTTTGACGGCCAGAGAAAATATCTCGCGCCAGGCATTGTCGACATGGGTGCCAAAGTTTGCGAACCCGGTGAGCGGCACAAGGAAAGCTTTCGCTCGGCGGGCCTGTCCGCTGCCGCAGGCGGGGTGACCACTTTGGTCACACGGCCAGACACAGACCCGGCGATTGACAGCCCCGAAACTCTTGAATTTGCGAGCCGCAGAGCCCAGGCCACCTGCGCCGTGCGCAGCTATCAAATGGCGGCGCTTACAAAAGGGCGCTTGGGCAAAGAAATGACTGAGATTGGGTTTTTGCAAGACGCCGGAGCAATTGCCTTTAGCGATTGCGATGCGGTCATCACCAATACCAAAGTGCTATCGCGCGCGCTCACTTATGCACGGCAATTGGGCGCTTTGATTATTGGTCACCCGCAAGACCCAGGCCTGTCAGAAGGGGCCGCGGCCACTTCTGGAAAATTTGCAACTCTGCGCGCGATCCCAGCGGTCTCTCCCATGGCTGAACGTTTGGGGCTTGAGCGGGATTTGGCCATGGTTGAGATGACTGGCGCAAAATACCATGCCGACCAACTCTCTACCGCCCTGGCCCTTCCATCTTTAGAGCGGGCGAAACGCCAAGGGCTAGATGTGACCGCCGGGGTCAGCATTCATCACCTCACGCTCAACGAATTGGATGTCGCCGATTATCGCAGCTTTTTTAAAGTCAAACCCCCATTGCGCTCCGAAGAAGATCGGCTGGCGATGATCTCGGCGCTGGCTAGCGGGTTGATTGATATCATCAGCTCCATGCATACACCGCAGGATGAAGAGTCCAAACGTTTGCCTTATGAGCAAGCCGCTTCTGGGGCTGTGGCATTGGAAACACTTTTGCCGGCTGCCCTGCGCCTTTATCATGCCGAGCATTTGGATTTGCCTCAGTTGTTCCGGGCCCTGTCGCTCAACCCATCGCGGCGCTTGGGTCTGGACAGCGGTCGATTGAGCCTGGGGGCACCGGCGGATCTTATCTTATTTGACCCCGATGTGCCCTTCGTTCTGGATCGCTTTTCACTCCAGTCCAAATCCAAAAACACACCTTTCGACGGGCAACGCCTGCAAGGCCGGGTTTTGGCGACATTCGTCGGCGGTCAGGAAGTCTACGCGAGATGATTGTTGAACTGACCAGCACAGCGGAACTCTTGGCCTTTTGGGCAATTACCGGCTATCTCCTGGGCGCAATCCCCTTTGGCATCGTCACGGCACGCGTCTTAGGTCTTGGAGATTTACGACAAATTGGGTCGGGCAATATCGGAGCCACGAATGTGCTGCGCACAGGCTCGAAACTCGGTGCAGCTTTTACCTTGATCGGTGATGCGGGCAAAGCGGGTGCCGCGGTGCTATTGGCCCGCGCCTTGGCCGCCGAAGATGCGGCGCAAATTGCCGGCTTCGCGGCCTTTTTTGGTCATTGCTATCCCATTTGGCTGAAGTTCAAAGGCGGGAAGGGCGTGGCCACCTTCTTTGGCCTGCTGTTTGCTCTGGCCTGGCCAATTGGCCTCGCTGCGGGGGCCACATGGCTCGCCACCGCCGCCATTTTCCGCTATTCCAGCCTCGCGGCGCTCATGGCAGCCACGTTGACACCACTTTGGTCGTTTCTCTTTGATCACACGGCATTATTTTCACTCAGCCTTTGCCTTGCATCCATGATCTTCTGGCGTCACAAAGCCAATATACAACGCCTGATCCGTTCACAGGAGAGTAAAATCGGGCGAAAATAACTTTATATGTTGGAGCCTCATAATGACTTTTATCGAATCCATTAAAACTTGTTTTTCAAAATATTTCACCTATGCCGGACGCGCGTCCCGTTCCGAGTTTTGATACTTTATGTTGTTTTGCCACCTTGGAAATACCATCTTATCTCTGTTCGATAGTTTAGTCCTTGGAATGAGCTCCATACAGCCAGCTAGCTCAGTGTTCGGCTTAGTGACGTTTTTAACCTCAATATTTGCAACCACCCGCCGGCTGCATGATGGCAATCGTAGTGGCTGGTGGCAATTGATCTGGCTGGCGCCTGTATTTATTTTCGTTGCCGGATATGGATCGGGAATGAGCAATTTTATGATTGTTGGGGGTATTGCCGTGATTGCCTTCTTCGTTTTGCTACTGGTTTGGTTGGTTACAAAAGGCACCGAGGGTGATAACCGCTTTGGCTCAAACCCTCTTGCCACTGACGCTTGATCCGAAACCGTGAGCGCCGCCAATATGGCGCTCATTTTCCTTCCTTAGTAAGAATATTCTTCATAAATTCGCGTCAGATCTCCCTGCCAGTCGCCATGGTAACACGCCAAAAGTTCGTCCGCTGGGGTTTGCCCAGTCTCAAGGCTGTCTTGCAGCGCGTTTAGAAAGTGGGTTTCATCCGGCACAAGCCCACCTGCCCCGCTTCGCCTGCGCGCAGTGAGCCCCACCTGTGAAATCGCCACCGTTTGCCGGGCCAAATCCATCATTTTGATCCCGCCCGCCTCGGCTTGCAGCCCATCGACGGACGCACCAATCCGCATTTCATCACGGGTTTGCGCATCCATGCCTTTGACCAAATCCCAAGCGGCATCCAGAGCCGTTTGATCGTACAAAAGCCCAACCCAAAAGGCTGGCAAAGCGCAAAGACGGCGCCACGGCCCGCCATCTGCGCCGCGCATTTCCATAAATTGCTTGATACGCGCTTCCGGGAATATGGTTGTCAGGTGATCGGCCCAATCGCTCAGTTTCGGCACTTCGCCAGGTAATGCAGGTAATTTGCCCTTGAGAAAATCGCGGAAAGATTGACCCAAAGCATTGATATATTTGTCATCACGATAAACAAAATACATCGGTACATCTAAGGCATAGTCCACATAGCGCTGAAACCCCATCCCCTCTTCAAACACAAAGGGCAGCAGCCCCGTGCGGTCCGCATCCAAATCCCGCCAGACCCGCGACCGCCAGGATTTATGGCCGTTCACTTGGCCTTCAAAGAAGGGCGAATTGGCGAAAAGTGCGGTTGCAACCGGCTGCAAAGCCAGAGCCACGCGAAATTTTTTCACCATATCGGCTTCAGAAGAAAAATCGAGATTAACCTGTACGGTGCAAGTGCGCCGCATCATCGTGCGGCCCATTGTGCCCACCTTACCCATATAGGCGTCCATCAACTTATAACGCCCCTTGGGCATCAATTCCACGTCTTCGTGCCTCCAGATGGGTGCGGCCCCAAGACCGATAAATCCGACGCCTATTTTGTCGGCAATTTCTTTCACCTCGCGCAAGTGCTGGTTCACCTCGTCACAGGTTTCATGGATGGTTTCAAGCGGTGCACCCGAAAGTTCCAGAGCGCCGCCCGGCTCAAGGCTCACATTCGCGCCGTCTTTGGTCAGTCCGATAAGATAGCCATTTTCCTCGACCGGCGCCCAATGAAACTGATCGCGCAACCCTTGCAAAATGGAGAGCACAGACCGCTCACCGTCATAGGGCAAGGGGGCCAGCGTGTCTTTGCAATAGCCGAACTTTTCATGTTCCGTACCAATGCGCCAATCGCTTTTCGGTTTATTGCCTTTTTCAAGCAAGGAAGCCAATTGGTCGAAGCTTTCGATCGGGCCTCCGCTAGATTGTGGAATAGACATAGAGGAGACTCCGCTCTTCGTTATCGTTGCTTCTGACAGGTGGCCTCTCAATGAGGGCAAGTCAAGACAGGGTTAATGAAGTTTCCGGCGATTCCGTTGCCAGATGAGAAATAAATCTGGGCCACGCCCCTGACTGGCAGCCTCAGCTTGCGCATAATTCACCCCCGGCAATGCCACCAAAGCATCAAAGAGATTGCCCGTGCCCTCGGCATCACCCGGTACAGACAGCATGCCTTCTGGCCCAAAAAATACCCAAGTGGTGCGACCGTGCATATTGCGGTGCAACTCAATTCGCTCTAAATTGTCGAGTGAAATGGAGTGACCCTTGCCCGCAGCAAAATAGCTCACTTGCCGCTCATCGACCTCCACAACCCCAGCGCCGCCATAGCCGACAGGGAATTTGAAACGGCGATAGGCGTCATGGCCAATCAGCGCACCCATCACGGCGATCACACCGCCCGCAAGCCGGGTCGTGCCAAAGCTGCTAAGCACAATCAGCAGCCCGGCGATCACAACCATACCCGCAAAGATAAATCCCCGGTGTTTTCGTAGACTGCGGAGCGCCTCGGGACGAATAAAGCTCATTGCCAATCCCCCAAAGCACTCTGCCAAAGGGTCAACGCCGCCACTGCGGCCGTATCGGCACGCAAAACTCTAGGACCCAGCGATACACCATGCGCTTGGGGCATCTCATTGAGCCGCCCCCGCTCGGCTGGGCTAAATCCCCCCTCCGGTCCGATCAAAACGGCCCATGGTCCGGCCAAAGAGGGCAGACCCGCGCCAGATCCCAGACGGGTTTCATCACAAAACATAATCTGGCGCTGCGGATCCCAACCATCCAACAGCTTTGAAAGCTTTTGCAGCTTATGCACCACAGGCACATAGGTGCCACCGCATTGTTCGGCAGCCTCTACGGCGTGATTTTGCAAGCGGTCTTGGCGAATTCGCTCAGAATTGGTAAAGTCGCTCTGTACCGGAAGGATCTGCGCCACGCCCATCTCTGTGGCTTTTTCGACAATGAAATCCGTGCGCGCCTTCTTGATTGGTGCGAAGAGTAGCCACAGATCGGGCGGCAGCTGCATCGGCTTGGACTGGCGTTCACATACTAAGAGGCCATTGCGTTTGCCAGCCTGCACCACACGCCCCAGCCACTCGCCATCTTGACCGTTAAACAGTTCAAGAACTTCCCCCACGCCTTTGCGCATCACCCCGAAGAGGTAATGCGATTGCTCTCGGTTCAAAGGAACCGATTGCCCCGCCCCCAGTGGGTGATTTACATGTAGTCGAATAACTGAAACCATGGAGCATAGGATATGACGCAATCGGACAAATCACCAGAGGGACAAGTCGCCGATGCGGTAAAAGATAATTGGGTCGATCACGACGCTCCAGCGGCCACCCGCCCCTATTTGCGCCTGTCGCGTGCCGACCGTCCGATCGGCACTTGGCTGCTTTATATCCCCTGTATTTGGGGCATCCTTTTGGCGGCGCTCCAAACAGGAGATTTCCGAGCTTGGGATTTGTGGCTTATTTTAGGCTGCGGCGCCGGCGCCTGGTTGATGCGCGGTGCGGGTTGCACATGGAATGATATCACCGACCGGAAATTTGATGCGCAGGTCGCACGCACCCGGTCACGCCCGATTCCATCGGGGCAGGTCACGGTGCGCGGCGCGCTGTTTTGGATGGTGGCCCAGGCGCTCATTGCATTTTGCATTTTGATCAGCTTTGGCACGCCCGCAGTTTTGATTGGCATTGCCAGTCTTGGCTTTGTTGCGATTTACCCCTTTGCCAAGCGGTTCACATGGTTGCCACAGGTGTTTTTAGGCCTTGCATTTAACTGGGGCGCTTTACTGGGTTGGGTGGCCCATAGTGGTCGCTTAGATTGGCCCGCCGTGCTCTTGTATCTTGCGGGCATTGCTTGGACCCTGTTTTATGACACCATCTATGCGCATCAAGACACAGAGGACGACGCGCTGATTGGCGTGAAATCCACTGCGCGCCTGTTTGGACAAAGCAGCCCGCAATGGCTGCGCGCCTTTGCCGTTCTGGCCACTGGCTTGATGGCGGTGGCAATCTATCGTGCCTTGCCTAATGCCACACCGACGCAGATGGTGGTTGCCCAACTGGGCACAGCGGGATTTGCCGCCCATATGCTCTGGCAAATGCGTCAGCTCGACATCGATAATGTGCCATTGTTGCTGCATCTTTTTCGGGCAAATCGGGAGGCCGGCCTGATCCCTGTGCTATTTTTCGCCGTCACCGTTATGCTGTGATTGATCCCACGGCAGTCCCATTCTAGAAGACTTCGGGAAACTAGGAAGATTTGATGCGCATTATTCCAGTTATTTTATCGGCAATTGCCTTCACCACTGCCGGCGTGGGGGCGTATTTTGCCGCGGGCCTAACTGTCTCATGGATTGAAGATACCTCTGCCACGGCCGTTGAAAACCGCTTGGCCCTGGAAGGCTTTGATTGGGCCAGCGTGCAAACCGATGGGTTGACGGTTGTTTTGGAAGGCGAGGCCGCCTCTGAGGCTCTGCGTTTTAAAGCCTTGGCCGCAGCGGGGCAGATTGTTGAGGCGGCACGGGTGATTGATAATTTTACCATCACAGACAGCCGCCCCCCCGTAGCACCCAAATTTTCTATCGAAGTATTGCGCAATGGCGAAAGTATTTCTCTCATCGGATTGGTTCCCGCCAGTGCCGATAATGCTAATTTCAAAGACCGCGTCGCACGCATCGCCGGAAATTCACCTGTGGCCGATTTCCTCGAGACCGCAGATTATCCAGTCCCAGATGCTTGGTCCTCGGTCATGTCCTATGGTCTTTTGGCTTTGGAGCGCTTGGAGCACTCAAAGATTTCAATTGGCGAGACTCAGGTTGAGATTGAAGCCATCGGCGAGTCCGAAGCGCAAAAATCCAAAATTTTGGGAGAGCTGACCCGCCGCACCCCTGCCAATATCACCTCACAAATTGACATCAGCGCGCCGCGTCCGGTCATCACCCCTTTCACATTGCGGTTTCGTATAACGGCCGATGGCGCCTCCTTTGACGCCTGCAGTGTCGATAGCCCGCAGGCGGCCGCGCAAATTCTTGCCGCGGCCAAGGCGGCGGGGCTGACCGGCGAGGCCACCTGCCGTGAGGGTCTCGGCGTTCCGTCTCCTCTGTGGAGCAAGGCGGCAACACAGTCCATTGCTGCCCTAGCCCAACTGGGCGGCGGCTCTGTGACCCTGAGCGATGCGGATGTCACACTCACCGCCCCCGCGGGAACTGACCCAACCTTATTCGATAAAATCACCAGCCGGCTGGATGGCGATTTGCCAGAAGTCTTTGCGCTCAACCCCATCCTGTTGATCGCTCCTGAAACCCCAGAGGACAATACGGCCATCCCAGAAATGTTCGCCACGCTTTCGCCAGAAGGCCAGGTGCAAATTCGCGGCCCCGTCATCAACCCCCGCGCGCAGCGGACCCTGCAGACCTTTGCCTATGCGATGTTTGGAAGTGACGATATTTACCTGTCTACCAAGCTACAAGAGAACCTGCCCGAAGGTTGGATGGTCCGCAGCCTTGCGAGCTTGGCCGGTCTAAGCCAACTCAACTCTGGCCTTGCCACTGTATCACCCAATACCATCAATATTACTGGGTTGACGGGCCGCCGCGCAGCAAAAACAGATGTTGCACAAATTTTAATTGACCGGCTCGGCGATGGTGCGGAATTTGAGTTAGATGTAACTTACCTAGAAGAGCTGGACCCGTTGGCCCGGATGTTGGACGGTCAGGAATGTATCGAAGAAATCACTGACCTGGCCAATAAAAATAAAATCCAATTCGAACCTGGCTCTGCCACGCTCGACGCCAACAGCCGCGACACTGTGCAAGCCATAGCTGAGGTGTTTGACCGCTGCCTCGAGGCTCCTATCAAGATCAGTGGCCATACGGATAGCCAAGGGCGTGAAGAAATGAATCTCAACCTCAGCAAGGCGCGCGCCGAAGCCGTGCTGACAGCCCTGCGCGGCGCTCGTGTTAAGCTCAAGTCCTTGACGGCGGAAGGCTATGGAGAAACCCAACCGATCGCCGATAACAGCACTGAAGAGGGCCGCGAAGCCAACCGGCGCATCGAGTTTCGCCTTCTGACACCAGCTACTCTCGAAGCACCAGAAACGCAGCCCCATGCACCCGATACGGCCACCGCTGAGGAGACCAGCAATGAATAGAACCGAGTTTATCGTCACAATCGCCGTGATCCTCTTTGTAGCATTTTGCTTGGGCTGGTTCGCAAATTGGTTGGTTCATCGTTTTAGCCGCGTCAGCCAATCTGATATTGGCGAATTGGATAAATTGGCCCAAGCGGTGCATGAGGCCGAGGAAATGCGCGACAAGGCCATTGCCTACATGGAACAGCGTGAAAACGACATGAACAACAAACTGTCACAAACCGAAGCAGAGCTTGGAGCAGCCATGGAAGGGCTGCGTGTTGCAAGGACGGAAACTGAAGAACTGCGCAGTCACATCGAACGGCAAAATTCGGGCGGATAGGCTCCGCGGTCAGCTCTCTTTTGCGGCGCTCTTAAGGCTCCATTCCGCAAGGGCCGCTTCATCTTGATCTTTGGCCGCCACCCAAGTGGCCGAATCTTGGGAGACTTCCTTTTTCCAAAACGGCGCACGGGATTTTAGATAATCCATGAGATAGTCGGCACCGGCAAAAGCATCTTTGCGATGGCGTGCAGCGGTGACCACCATCATGATCTCCTCACCGGGCTGCAACCGCCCATAGCGGTGGATAACCAAAACTTTTTCCAATCCGAACTTAACTGTTGCTTGGTTGGCGAATTTTTCAAGTGCAGCCAGTGTCATACCAGGGTAGTGCTCAATGAACATATAATCGAGACTGCCTGTGTCGTCACGCACCACACCGGTAAAGCTGACCACCGCCCCAGACTGGGTCAAGGCAGATTGAAACGCGGCCACCTCCGCCGCAACATCAAAGGCCGCCTCTTGCACCCGTGCCGACATCTCAACCACCTGTCATAGGCGGAAAGAATGCAACTTCGCGGCAATCTGCAAGCGGGGCCGTAAGATCACTGAGCTCTTGATCCACCGCAACACAAATCGCCGATAAATCAGCAAAGGCCGCGGAGTAGCCCTCATCCCGCGCCACCAGCTCAGCGATCAGATCAGCGACCGTTGCCGCTGAAGTCTGATAGGACTCTTGGCTCAGACCAACGCGTTCGCGCACCCAAGCAAAATAGAGAATATCCACCGTCATGACGCTCAATCTCGCAAATGCGGCAGGGCTTTGCGGAAATAATCCACCCCGGTGATGATCGTAAGCGCAGCCGCAATCCAAAGCAGGGCCAGACCGCTGTACCAAGTGGCATACATACCTTGGTAGATCAGCCGCAAATAAGACGGATCTTCGACTGTTCCATCCAAACCGGACAAGACAATATCGCGATCCATACCAGCTGTACCCATAACCAGATAATGCTCAAAAATCCCCACGGCAAAAAGCAAGGCAATCGCCACCATCTGCACCGTGGTTTTCCATTTCGCGAGTTTTGTCACCTGCAAGGTACCGGCGACATCACCCAAAAATTCACGCAAACCAGAGACAAAAACTTCCCGAAACACGATCAGTGCAGCGGGCAGAAGGAACAAAGAATCCAAGCCAAAGACGCTGGCCAATACCACCAAAGCGATAACAACCATGGCTTTATCAGCAATCGGATCCAACATGGTGCCCATCTTGCTTTCTTGTTTCCAAGCCCGCGCAAGATAGCCATCGACCCAATCGGTCAGCGCCGCACCAACAAATAAGATCAGCGCAGCCCAATCGGCATAGGGCCGCGTGAAATACAAAAACAACACGGCGACCATGGGCGCTGCGATCAACCGGATCACCGTCAATATATTTGGCAAACTCCACATATCTGGAAACCTAACCGGGTTCGAATCCGCGTGCCAGTGGTATCGAAAGGATTTTGCGTATTCCATCATAGTTTTTTCCCGCTGGGCGCTTTCCAAGACGTTGTAATCTCGAATTTTGCGCCCAAACCTAGGATTGAAAATGATTAAAGATCTGCTCTGCCATCGCATCAGACACGCCATCTACAGCTTTGAGATCCACTAAATTGGCCCGCATGACGGCCTTTGCCGAGCCAAAATGCGCCAGCAGCGCTTTTTTACGCTTGGGACCAATGCCATCGATATCATCCAAGGGATTTTTCAAATTGGCCTTCGCGCGTTTGGCCCGATGCGTGCCGATCGCAAAACGATGGGCTTCATCGCGCAAACGTTGCACAAAATACAGCACCGGATCATTGTGCCGCAGTGCCATCACAGGTTTGCCGGTGCGATAGAATTCTTCTTTGCCCGCATCGCGATCTACGCCCTTTGCCACGCCGATCATGGCGATATCTTCTAGACCCCAGTCGCGCATAATCTCGCGCACAGCGCTCACCTGCCCGGCTCCACCGTCGATCAGCAGCACATCCGGCCAAGCCTCAGAATTGCGCTCGGGATCTTCTTTCAAAAGCCGTTTGAAGCGGCGGCCAAGAACTTCCTTCATCATGCCAAAATCATCACCAGGCGTGAGGTCATCGCCCTTGATGTTGAATTTTCGGTACTGTGACTTGAGCAGACCCTCCGCACCTGCCACAATCATCGCTCCAACCGCGTGGGCACCTTGAATGTGACTGTTGTCATAAACCTCAATGCGGCGTGGCACATCGGGCAGCTCAAACGCCTCAGCCAATCCTTTGAGCAATTTCATCTGCGAGGCTTTCTCAGACATACGTCGGGTCAAGCTCTCACGGGCGTTGCGTTGCGCTCCTGCCACCAGATCCAGTTTTTCTCCCCGCTGCGGCACAGAAATCTGGACCCTGCGGCCCAGTTTTCCGCCCAGCGCCTCTGCCATCAAATCAGGGTCTTCAATTGCGTCTGACAGCAAGATCATGCGTGGCGGCTCACGATCAGAATAAAACTGACCGACAAAAGCCTGCATCACCTCAGTGACCGAGACATCGCCCCGCACTATTGGATAGTAATCGCGATTGCCCCAGTTTTGATTGCCACGGATGAAGAAAACTTGAACGCAGGCCTGCCCACCCTCCATATGCACAGCAATAATATCCGCCTCTGGCACGCTTTGCGGATTGATCCCTTGCGCTGTTTGCACTTGGGTCATCGCTTTGATCCGGTCGCGCAGGGCGGCGGCCCGTTCAAATTCCATCGTCTCCGAGGCCCTCTGCATCTCTTGGGCAAGCTCTGCTTGAATACGCGTAGATTTCCCACCCAAAAAACGCTCTGCATCTCTGACCAAAACCGCATAGTCCTCCGCGGTCACATAGCCGACGCAGGGCGCGCAACAGCGTTTGATTTGATATTGCAAACAGGGACGTGTGCGGGTGTCAAACTGACTGTCTGAACAATCGCGCAGTAAAAAGAAACGTTGCAGCTGGTTCAACGTCCGGTTGACCGCCCCAGCGCTCGCGAAAGGGCCGTAAAATGTGCCTTTTTCCGTCTTCGCACCACGATGTTTTTTGATTTGTGGGAACACATGTTCCCGGCTGACCAAAATATTTGGAAAAGATTTATCGTCGCGCAAAAGCACATTGTACTTCGGCTTGAGCTGTTTGATCAGATTTTGTTCCAACAAGAGCGCTTCTGTTTCGGTCTTGGTGGTCAAAAACATCATACTAGTGGTTTCGCTGATCATGCGGCTGATGCGGACCGAATGTCCCTGGGGTCTGGCATAACTCGAAACGCGATTTTTCAGGTTTTTGGCCTTACCGACATAAAGCACGCGGCTCTCCCGATCGAGCATGCGATAGACCCCCGGCGAGCCATCTAGGCGGGTCAGATAGTCGGCAATCAGATCGTGGCCTGTCAAAGGCGGTGTTTTATCTGTCATTACAGCCTTAGATCTATGCGATTCGCGAAGCAGCTGCATCGAAATAACGCTGACTGCAAGAAATAACCCATCCACATTTTCTGTGGATAAGTCTGAGGGTAAATTAGAAATTTATGTGTGAAACCCATGTTTCAATGGTGAATCCTCAAAATGCGCAATTTCCATGCAGATTGCTAAAGCTCTGTAATAAAGTAAAAAAATAAGTGCGGTCGACAAGTTTTTGAATTTAATTAGTTTTTTTGATTTTCGGTCATTTAACCAATCAAAAGTGTACAACTTTACGCGAAATAGCTCAATCAAGGCCCAAAACATCGGGCGTTTGCCAGGCCAAATGCTGCCCACCATCTACGCAGAGCAGTTGCCCAGAAACCGCTGGCGCATTTAAAAAATACCCTAAAGCCGCGGTGATATCACTCGGATTGGAGCCGCGCTCCAATACGGTGGCCGCGCGTTGCCGCGTAAAATGGTCAGCCGACTGCCGCACCCCTTGCATTGTAGGGCCAGGTCCAATTGCATTGACACGCACATGGGGTGCCAGCCCCCTTGCGGCGGTTTGAGTTAAGGCCCAAAGACCCATTTTTGCCACTGTATAGCTGGCAAAATCTGGCGTCAGTTTGCGCACTCTTTGATCGAGCATATTAATGACCAAACCCGCAGCCATCGGCTCGCCTGCCGCATCTTCCTGCGCCTGTGGCACTTGCTTGGCAAATTCCTGCGTCAGCACAAAGGGCGCGCGCAGATTGCTCTCAATATGCCGGTCCCAACTGGACCGGCTCGCTGTCTCCAGCGTGTCATGTTCAAAGATTGAGGCATTGTTGACCAAGACGGTCAACGGACCGCCGAGTGCCTCGGCTGCGCGCGCAACCAAGGGCTGTGAACCGGTATCACTCAATAAGTCTGCCTGTAGCGCAACAGATTTACGTCCCAAGGCTGTGATCTCCGCACAGGTCTGCAAGGCCGCTTCGTCAGATTTGGCGTAATGCACCGCAACGTCGTAGCCTTGCTCCGCCAAATACAAGGCCATTTCACGGCCCAATCGAATGGCTCCACCTGTTACCAATGCACGCATGTGATCCCTCCTCAGAGCAGTACCACAAAAAGATATGCCATATAAAGCAGGGTCAAGCCCGCGCCCCAAATCCGAGTGAAATTTAATTTGAAAAACACCATGGGAACCAAAAGAAGCGCGGCAGCAAGCATGATCCAAAGGTCAAACCGTAAAAAGGCCGCATCGACCGGGATGGGACCAACAAAGGCTGCGATCCCAATGATGGCCAACAAGTTAAACATATTTGACCCGATGACATTCCCCAAAGTCACATCACCTTGCCGCCGAAGCGCCGCAATTGTCGAGGTCGCCAATTCGGGCAAAGAGGTGCCAACGGCAATCAATGTCAAACCGATGGCTGTCTCCGGCACACCGTAATCTTTGGCGATAATTTCCGCATTGACCACCAAAATTCGCGCCCCAATGGGAAGCCCCACAAGGCCGAACACCAAATACAGCACAATCTTCCATCCCGGCATCGTGGGATCCACGCCTTCAAGCCCATCCTCATCAACGGCCAACAGAGCGGCAGTTTTCACCGTTTGTCTGTCTCGTTGTGCGCTACGCCCCTGGTCCCATAAAATGCCCAGTAAAACCGCCAATAAAATGCTCCCGTGCCACCATGTAAATGGCCCCAAAAACGCAAGTCCGATGAACAAAACCGTGGCCAAAATCATAAGCGAAAATGATTTCTTAGGGAAAAAATCGGCCGTGTGCAGTCCAAAAATCAGAGCCGGTAGGCCCAAGACCAGCAAAATATTTGCAGTATTCGAGCCGATCACATTGCCCATCGCCAAGCCAGATGCACCATCGGCCATGGCGGACAAAACGATCAATAGCTCCGGCGCTGATGTGCCAAAAGCCACCACCGTCAAACTCACCAGTAACGCAGAAATACCGAGCCGCAACGCCAAATTGACAGCACCGCGCACCAAAAAATCGCCAGCCAACAAGAGGGTGACCAGACCCAAAGCCACAAAAATCCAAGCCAATTTTTATCCTTTGCGATGACCAATATGGCCGCAAGAACAGGGGCCTTTTCCGATACTATAGCGCCCACATTTGACACATTTCGCATTCTTCAAACGCGTTTGGCCGGGAAACCGCAAACGCCCAAACATCGCCAAAACGGCGATCCCGATCAGAAAGAAGGTGACAATTTTTACCAACATGCCCTACATCCCAAAACGGGCAAAGGCGGCGCGTTCCTCAATGCTATGGGTGATGTCTCCCAAAAGAGAAATGCCAAATCTTGACAGTATGTGCTTCTTTTGGTCCAAAACCCGAAAGCGGGTTTTTTCGCCAAATTTTTCCTTCATGGTCGGAACCAAATGGCCAATGGCATCGGCCAGACCATCATCGATTGCCTTTTGTCCAACCCATATCTCACCGGTGAACAGATCACGCTCCGCCAATTTTGCGCCGCGCCGATCTTTTATGTGATCCTTGAAGGTCTGATGGATCCCATCAAGTAAGGATTTCAACCGGGTGACGTCCACTTTCTTCTGCGGTTGAAACGGGTCGAGCATAGATTTCGAGCTGCCCGCCGTATGGACGCGGCGTTCAACTCCATGTCTTTCGATAAATTGGTTCAAACCAAATCCAGAGGAAATCACACCGATGGATCCGACAACCGAGGAGGCATCGATATAGATTTCATCCGCACTGGACGCCAGCCAATAGCCACCAGAAGCTGCCACATCTTCAACAAAAGCATAGACCGGCGTTTCAAACTCTTCGGCCAGTCGCCGAATGCGCGCGCCGATCAGCGATGATTGCACCGGGCTGCCTCCCGGCGAATTGATCACCAAGGCCACGGCGGCAGGTTTCTTGGCGAAGGCTTTTTGTAACACTGGAGCCAGACTGGCATCGTTGAGACCGCGGCCCGTGGAGATCATACCGTTCAAACGCACAACACAAACCGTATTGACGTCACGGCGAAAGGGATTTTTCAGTTTCATATGTGCTAAATAAGACACCACGCGCCCTGGAACAAGGCAGGCGACAAAATTTAGCTGCGAATGCGCCATCCTGTTTTGAAAATCCACCAAATGAAGCCCATACACGCGAGCGTAAACAGGCCAATTGCGCCAAGGCTGATGCCAATTGCCACATCCGCTGTTCCAAAAAACGCCCATCGAAACCCTGAGATGAGATAGACCACGGGGTTAAAGAGTGTGACGGTTTGCCAAAATTCCGGGAGCATCGAAATCGAATAAAAGGATCCGCCTAAAAATACCAAAGGTGTCACCACCAGCATGGGCACGAGGTTGAGTTGTTCAAAGTTTCCCGCCCAAATCCCGATGATAAAGCCCAAGAGCGAGAACGACAGGCAAGTCAGGAGCAAAAAGCTCATCATCGCGATCGGATGCTGAATATCCAAATCGACAAATAGGTAGGCTGTGCCAAGAATGACCAACCCGATAAACAGGCTCTTGGTCGCCGCGGCGCCTACATAACCGATGACAATCTCAAGGAAATTCACCGGCGCTGACAGCAGTTCATAAATAGTCCCAATGAATTTTGGAAAATAAATCCCGAAACTGGCATTGGAGATAGACTGTGTCATGACCGAGAGCATGATCAAGCCCGGCACAATAAAAGCGCCATAGGCCACACCATCCACCGCCTCCATTCGGCTGCCAATGGCGGTGCCGAAGACGATGAAATAGAGACTGGTCGACAGAACGGGAGAGATGAAGGATTGTTTAAGCGTGCGGAAAAAACGCGCCATCTCAAATGTGTAAATTGCCGCAATTGCTTGAAAATTCATACTCCATCCTCCTGGAGCAAATCGACGAAAATATCTTCCAGGCTCGATTGCTGGGTTTGTACATCACGCATTTGCAGACCGGCGGCCTGCAAATCATTGAGCAGCCCAGTTATGCCGGTGCGCTCGGCATTGATATCGTAGGTATAGGTGAGGCCTGCACCATCGGGTGCCAGCTCGAGCCCATAGGGGGCCAGCTTGGTCGGGATCTCTGGCACAGGCTCCAGCAATTCGATGCGAATTTGTTTTTTGCCCATACGCGCCATCAATGCGGCTTTGTCTTCAACCAAAAGAATTTCACCGCCGTTGATCACTGCGATACGGTCAGCAATCGCCTCTGCCTCTTCGATGTAATGGGTGGTCAAAATGATGGTGACGCCCTGTCCCTTCAGCTTGGCCACCGTGTTCCACATATCTTTTCGCAGCTCCACATCCACGCCCGCTGTTGGCTCATCCAAGAATAAAACCTTTGGCTCATGCGCCAAGGCCTTTGCGATCAGGACCCGGCGCTTCATCCCGCCAGACAGCGCCATCACTTTGGACTCCTTCTTGTCGAACAAAGAAAGAGTTTTGAGAATTTCATCAAGATATGCTTCATTTTTCGCCTTGCCAAACAAACCTCTCGAAAAGCGGACCGAGTTGATCACCGTCTCAAACGGCTCAAGTGCGATTTCCTGCGGCACCAAGCCAATCATCGCGCGCACCTTGCGGTAGTCGCAGGCAATATCCATTCCAGCGACCGTGATTTCGCCCGATGTCAGGCTAGAAATGCCGCAAATCGTGGAAATTAGGGTTGTCTTTCCCGCACCATTCGGTCCCAATAATGCAATGATTTCCCCCTCCTGGATATCCAGGCTCGCACCCTTCAAGGCTTCAAACCCACCATCATATGTTTTGCGAACATTTTGAACGGAGACGATGACAGACATATTTGATCCCTTATGACTTCCGCAGGTCTACACCCCATTTACCCAATGACACTGAATGACAACCCCTCACCGTGCCACGCAGGCAGTCGCCTTCTCTGTTCTAGCGGCTGCGACTGCGCGGATCCAGTGCATCCCTGAGACCGTCTCCAAGATAGTTCACACTAAGAACCGTCAAAGAAATTAAAGTCCCCGGCCAGATAACGCGCTCTGGATAGAGAGTCATCCGGTCTACCGCGTCATTGAGCAATTTACCCCAGGTCGGGAAATCTGGAGGGAAACCAAACCCTAGAAACGACAGGGCACTCTCAGTAATGATGGCCGTGGCGATTCCCAAAGTGGCTGACACTAAAATCGGTGACATGACATTGGGCAGGATGTGATTCAAAATCAGATTGCGCGGCGTGGTGCCAATTGACCGGGCCGCAAGAATGAACTCCCGCTCTTTAAGCGCCAAAACATCCCCTCGCACAATGCGCGCCGTTTGCATCCAACTGGTCAACCCAATCAGCCCCACGATGAGTAAAAACGTGCCCATCTCAGGCCCAAGCGACAGGGCCAAGCTTTCGCGAAACAATACGGAGGCCACCAAGATCAAAGGCAAAATAGGCAAGGCCAAAAACAGATCTGTCAGGCGCATAAGAGGGCCGTCACAGAGCCGGAAAAAACCTGCGATCAGCCCGACAAAGGTGCCCAGAACAATCGATAGGATCATCGCGGTCAAACCAACAGAGATTGACACCCGCCCCCCGGACAGAAACCGCGCCAAATTATCCCGACCCAAATTATCTGTGCCCAGCACATAGTGCCAATTCACCTTCGCGCTCGGATCCCAAAGCGCGACATAGATCGGCCGCGTGTCCCGTAAGGTGATAAAATCCCGTCCAGACGGCAGGTATTGGGCGTCATGTGGATAGGCGAAAGGCCCCAAAAATACACCCAAAATGATGAACCCAAAGACCACAGCTCCGGCCATCGCACCTTTGTGAGCGCGAAACTGCCGCCAAACCTCCATCCAACGATTGGAAGGCGGGCGGTTGATATCGAGGGGATCGGATAGCTCAGTCATAGCGGATCCTTGGGTCTAAAAGGCCATAAAGCATATCGGCAATCAAATTGAACAGCACGATTAAAATTGCGAAAATGAAGGTCAAGGTTTGCACCATCGGCAAATCATTGGCCTGAATGGCGGTGATGAGCAATTGACCAATGCCATTCACCTTGAAGACTTGCTCAGTAATGATCGCGCCGCCAAAAATTGACGGCACCCCAAGGGCGATCACCGTCACCACTGGGATCATGGAATTGCGCAGAACATGAACCAACACCACGCTGGCTTCGCTCAACCCCTTGGCGCGGGCGGTGCGCACATAGTCGTGGCTAAGGTTGTCGAGCATCGAAGCGCGCATGAAGCGGCTGATTTGGCTGGTGATCTGCAAAGCAAGAACCATGACGGGCAGGAACATCTGCCAAATCTGCACTTTAAAACTGGCCCAATCATCGACCACATGCATCGTATCGTAGATCGACGGGAACCAACCCAGCTGCACCGAGAAAATCACAATCACCAAAACCCCAGAAAAAAATGGAGGCACGGAAAACCCGATCATCGTGATGAATGTCCCGGCTTGGTCGAAGATGGAATATTGCCGGTACGCAGATATTATTCCAATCGGCAACGCGATAAGAATACCCACCACATAGGCCACACCCACAACCCAAAGCGTTTGCGGCAAGCGCTGGATCACAATGTCAATCACCGGCGAGCGAGTTTGCCAAGAGATAACTCTGAGCTTTCCTTCTGCCAAGCCCGTGCCAAAAAGTGCATCAATGCCATTCAGCGGCTCTATCCAAAAAAACTGAATGATCCATTTAAAATATTGAATATGGATCGGCTGGCCGAGGCCAAGCGCTTCGCGCATCTGTTGCTTGACCTCTGGCGGAACGGTCAAAGGCACCTGTGCCATAGGATCGCCTGGGGCCAATTGCAGCAATAAAAATATCACAAGAGAAATGAACAAAAGCGTCGGAACCGCGAGGACAAGACGACGGATGGTAAATGTTAGCATCGGCGATTTAGCTCATTTTCTTAAAAACAGTTTGCAAATGGGCGCCCCACCCCAAGGCAGGGCGCTGCAAAATTTATTTCAAACGATGCCAATCGGCAGCATTCCAAAGTTCGCTGTCCCAAACATTCAAGACAACACCACCCAGAGTATTGGCATGGGCAGACAATCTGCCCCGATGAACAAGTGGGATCATCGCGCCTTCGGAGACGGCCATATCGTTCAACTGGCGGGCAATGGATGCGCGCTCACCGGCATCGGCTGTTGTGGCCAATTGCTCATGCAAAGCGTCATATTCCGCTGAACAGAAGCGCGAGATATTCTCACCCTGCCATTGTGAAGCAGGCGACGGCGCTTTGTCACACAGAAGGTTAGCGAGATAGGACTGTGGATCTGTGCCGTTGAAAGTATTGGCGTACATTTCCAAATCTGCATAGAATTTTTGGAATGTATCAGGTGATCCAGGATCGCCACCAAAGAAAACAGAGGCACTGATGTTGCGCAATTCTGTATCAATACCAATCTCACTCCACCACTGTTTGATCAGAGCTTGGAAGTCCTGACGAACCGCGTTTGTCGAGGTTTGATAGGTCATGCGCAGCGGCACGCCGTCTTTTTCACGCACCCCGTCACCATCGGTGTCCACAATACCAGCCGCATCAAGCATCGCATTAGCACCAGCGATATCTTGGGTCGAGCAATCGAATGTGTTTGAGTTCACCGCCGCTGGCGCAGGCACCCAGTTACAAGTCACTTTGCCCGCCTTGCCATAGCCTATTTCCACCAAAAGCTCCCGATCAATCGCCAAGGACATGGCTTTGTATACCGCAGGATCTTGAAGGTAAGGATGCGGACGAATCACCGCACGCTCATCCGGGCCCAGCGCTGGATCTGGGTTGGTGTGGTTGAGCATGATGCGTTCAACCAAAGGACCAAAGCCCGCTACAGGCGTACCTTTGCCAGCAGCTTCCATTTGAGCAATTACGTCCGGTGCCAACTGAAGGTTCCAAGCGTAGTCATATTCACCAGTTTCCATCACCGAGCGCCCGGCAGCAGCAGCATCACCGCCACCTTTGAAGGTTACTTTGGCAAAGGCAGGCTTGCCCGCCTCACGGTAGTTGTCATTCGCCGACAGAACAATCACGTCATTCGGACGGAATTCATCGACTACATATGCACCTGTGCCGACGGGGTTAAAGTTTTCTTCGGTGCATTCCGATGCCTTTGCCCCCACACAATTGGCAAATTGCGCCGCTTGTAAAATCGGGCTTTCACCACCCACAAAGGGTCCATACGGGAAGGGTGTTTGCTGTTCAAAATTCACCACAACGGTCTGAGCATCCGGGGTTTCCACAGAGCTTACACCATTGAATTTTGTCACCTGCGCACAGCCACCTTCGGGATCGGTGCAATATTCATAGGTGAACTTCACATCTGCAGAGGTGAAGGGCGTGCCATCAGACCACGTGATACCAGGCGTAATGTTCCAGGTTATGGAGGTTAGATCTGCGCTAACGCCACCATTGGCCACGGTCGGAACATTGTCCACGAGCCAAGGCACCAATTCACCTTTTTCATTATAGCGCGCCAATGGCTCAATAACCAAAGATGCTGCTTCCACATCCTTTGTGCCACCAGACAAAAATGGATTTAGAATCGACGGCGCTTGCCAATAAATGATCTTGACTTCGCCGTCTCTTCCGCGGGCTTCATGGCCATCGGCCACCGCCATTGTGCTCATCCCGACCAGCGCTGCTGATCCGAACATGAGTGCAATATGTTTCATGTTTCTCTCCCTGATTAATATTCTTGATGGAAATTTATTTCAAAAAGTATTTTCAATTTTGATCAAATTTCTTTTCGAATTTGTTCAGAAAAATGAAAAATACCGTCCGCATTCCCGTCATGAACTCATCAACAACCGGCTTGACCGAAAAAATCAAGTATTTTTTAACTAGATTTAACTAGACAAGTACCAGTGCCAAACGCAGAATAACCCCTATGGGAGCAAATACACAGCTTGGAAATTTGTGTTTAATGCTCTGAAAATATAAACGATTACCCAATGAGGTTTTGATGTTAGATCATCCGATCGCGCGCTTTGAAAACTTGAAAGTGGAGTTTCAAACCCAAGATGGGCCAGTCGAAGCTGTAAAAGGGGTGAGCTTTGACATCGCAGCCGGCGAGACTGTAGCCATCGTTGGCGAAAGCGGTTCAGGCAAATCTGTATCATCTCTCAGCCTCATGCGCCTCGTGGAATATGGCGGTGGGAAAATTTCAGATGGACGGTTATTGTTCGACCGTGGCGCTGCCGGACAGATTGATCTGCGCACGGTGGACCCCAAAGACATACGCGCCATTCGTGGCCGCGAGATTGGCATGATTTTCCAAGAACCTATGACCTCCCTCAACCCGGTCTTTTCGATAGGGAGGCAGCTTACGGAAGGTCTGCGGCTGCATATGGGCCTGAGCAAGGCAGCCGCCCGCAGCCACGCAATTGAACTGTTGCGACAAGTGCGAATTCCCGAACCGGAGCGCCGGCTGGGTCAATATCCACATGAATTATCCGGCGGCATGCGCCAAAGGGTGGTCATCGCAATGGCGCTCGCCTGCAAGCCCCGGCTCTTGATTGCAGATGAGCCAACCACCGCTCTGGATGTCACTATTCAGGCTGAAATTCTCGGGCTGATGAATAAGCTCCAAAAGGACACTGGCACAGCTGTAATGTTCATCACCCATGACATGGCCGTGGTGGCACAGATGGCCGATCGCGTTGTGGTGATGTTTCGCGGTGAGAAAGTCGAAGAAGGCCCCGTAGAAGATATCTTTGAGAACCCGCAGCACCCATATACACAAAACTTACTCGCCGCTGTGCCCAAGCTGGGTGAAATGCGTGGCCAACCCACCCCCAAGCCTCTCAGCTTAATTGGGCAGCCAGAAAAGTCGCTCATAGGCTCGGTTCCCCCCACAGAGGAAGTCCTGCTCGATGTGCGCAATCTAACCACGCGCTTTAGCGTAAAAGGGGGCTTTTTTCGCCGCACCGTTGCACGGGTGCATGCTTTAGAGAATGTTTCGTTTTCTATCAAGAAAGGTGCCACCCTCAGCTTGGTTGGCGAGTCCGGGTCCGGAAAATCGACCTGTGGCCGCTCAATTCTACGTTTGGAGAAGCCGCAATCAGGCTCCATTAAGTTGGGTGAAACAGATGTTTTGGCGCTAGATACGGCCGGCCTGCGCGAAGCGAGGCGTGATATGCAAATGGTGTTTCAGGACCCTTTTGCATCCTTGAACCCCCAAATGACCCTCGCCGACCAGGTCGCTGAGCCTATGAAGAATTACAATATGGCTCAGGGCTCCGAATTAATGGATCGCGTGGCAGGGTTGTTCGATAGGGTCGAATTGCCCCGCGCCTTCATGCGCCGCTTTCCCCATGAGCTGTCCGGCGGCCAACGCCAACGCATCGCCATCGCCCGCGCTTTGGCATTAAACCCCAAACTTCTGATTGCCGATGAGGCCGTCAGCGCGCTGGATGTCTCCGTTCAAGCGCAGGTCTTGAATCTTATGTTAGAGCTGCAGGCCGAGCTTGGTATCTCCATGCTGTTCATCAGCCACGATATGGCGGTGGTTGAACGCGTCAGCCATCACGTTGCAGTCATGTATTTGGGACGGATCGTCGAGATCGGCACGCGCCAAGAAGTTTTCGAGGACCCCAGACATCATTACACCAAAACGCTTATGTCAGCGGTACCCGTAGCAGACCCGCGCCAAAGAACCTTGAAGGCAGACTTTGAAAGTAAACCGATCCCTTCCCCTATTCATCCGCTCGATTATGACCCCGGCCCAACTGAATACACGCATTTAGGCGGCCAGCATTATATTCTTAACTCATAAACCAGAGGTGCCCTATGGCCATACGCAATCGCTTTGCAGAACTGCTGCCCGAGATTACCGCTTGGCGGCGTGACATTCACGAAAATCCTGAGCTTTTGTTCGAGACCCACCGCACATCACAATTTGTCGCCGATCGGCTTGCCGAATTTGGCTGTGATGAGATCGTAACAGGCATCGGCCGTACGGGCGTTGTGGCGCTCATTAAAGGGCGCTCCGATAGCAAGGGTAAAGTCGTGGGACTGCGGGCCGATATGGACGCGCTGCCAATAGAAGAGGCTACCGGGTTGCCCTATGCCTCCAAAACCCCCGGTGTGATGCATGCCTGCGGCCATGATGGCCACACAGCAATGCTGCTGGGGGCTGCAAAATATCTCGCCGAAACCCGCAATTTTGATGGAAGCGTGGCGGTGATCTTTCAGCCAGCCGAAGAAGGCGGCGGTGGCGGACTCGAAATGTGCAAAGACGGCATGATCGAACGGTTTGGCATCGACGAAGTCTACGGCATGCACAATTGGCCAGGCCGACCCATCGGAACTTTCGCCATTCGCCCCGGTCCGTTCTTTGCCGCAACGGATACGTTTGAAATTGTCATAGAGGGCAAGGGCGGCCATGCGGCCAAACCCAATGAAACAGTCGATTCTATTGTCATGGCCGCTCAATGCGTCACCGCCTTGCAAACCATTGCCTCCCGAAACGCTGATCCAGTGGAACAAATCGTCGTCTCAGTGACCTCATTTGAAAGCTCATCAAAAGCCTTTAATGTCATCCCGCAGTCCGTCACATTGCGCGGCACCGTGCGCACATTGATCCCCGAAATGCGAGCGCTCGGACGCGACCGGATAAATGATATTTGTACCCATACGGCAGCTGTCTTCGGCGGCGTGGCGCATATCACCTATACGGAGGGCTACCCTGCCACAGTCAATCATGAAGCGGAAACCAAATTCGCCGCCGAGGCCGCCGCGACTGTCTCGGGGGATTGCGATTTTGCACCGCTGGTCATGGGCGGTGAAGATTTTTCCTATATGCTTGAAGAACGTCCTGGCGCGTACATCCTTATGGGCAACGGCGACGGCGCCAGTGTGCATCATCCGGAATATAACTTCAATGATGAGGCCATTCCTGCTGGCTGCTCATGGTGGGTGGAAATGGCTGAAACCCGACTTGGCTCGGCGCAATAGCGTGGCATTAGCCTACCGTCCGAAAAAATTTGCATTGGCTGCAAACTCCAGCCTTTGCACGGAAATTTATTTCAAATTCTAAAAAATGCCGTTACGGTTTTTTGACATTTATATAAACTAACACTTTAAATTATTTATTTATTTTAGGCCATTTAATGCTGTTCTTTTTCCGCGGCGCGTCTGCGTCCTGACCTCTTTTGCAACGCTGTTTTTCATGCTGTCATCCCCTTTGCGCGCGGATTTGACCACAGCGCGCATTGCCCTTCAATCCAGACAATTTGAGCTGGCCTTGGCACAGGCGGAAAACCTTGCCGCGACCCATCCCTTCGACAGCGCCATGATCGCTGCGCGGGCTCACGTGGAGCTGGGGCAGTTCGAAAAAGCCCAGACATCCACCACGCACGCGCAGGCCTTGGCGCCAAAGCTGGCGGCTCCTCGCATCCTAAAGGCCCTCGCGCAGCAAGGCCCGGGCAAACCGCGGCGGGCCATGTTTTACCTGCGCCGCATCCTGGATCTAAGTACAGAGCGAAATGAGTCGATCACGGCCACCCGCCTATTGCAACAGATACAAGCGGGCTTGACGGTAAAAATATCTGGCGGCCTCAGCATCACCCCCTCAAGAAATATCAACAAGATTTCCTATTCGACCACTCATACATCGATCAATCCGCTCACCGGCACTTTGCAAACCATTCCTTGGACAGCCAATGAACCACAACGCAGCGAGTCCGGCCTACGGCTCTGAAGTGGGTTGAGCTATGCCCTGCCCAAGACACAATTGGGCACGCAGCTTGCAAGCCTCAATCTATCCACAGATGTATATAATTAGCCGCGTTTCAATCGCAGCTCCGTGAGCATCAATCATAAGCTCGTATTAACTCCAGCCGCGCAACACCAAACCACTTTGACGCAAACCTTCACTGCCGTTCACCAATTCAACGCCCTCGAATCACGGATATTTTCTTCGAGCTGGTCGCGCCGCTATGCGCTTCGCGATCCCCAAAACCCCCGACAAATTGCCCTGCGTGAATAGTCCCTTGGCAAAGATATCATCACGCGCCCAGATGGCAAAGACAGCCGGGTACTGAAAACCAGCTTGCGCCACTATTGGCCCACCAGCTCATCGAATCAGTTTAATCTTGGACTTAGCTACACAAATCGATTTTTTGACGCTGCGGATGTGGGCAATCAGGAAATTAAAATCGATCTTAGATGGCGGCCAATTTTTCAAACATCCCCTTATGTCCTGAATTTCAATTTCTCACTGTCCCTGGCAAAATGGAAAGATCTGGAGATCACTTTCCCAGAAAAGAGGCGCGTGCGTGAAGGCAAAATTTCAGTGAACTTAAGCAACCCTAATTTGAGTTATTTGGGCCTGACCCCCTCGGCACACTAATCATTTCTCGATCGCGGCGCCAATATCAAAATGTTTCGTGTCCGCAATCATAATATGTTCATTGGGCTGACCAATGCATTCTAGAGCATATCGCATCCATGCCCAGGTGGGGCGGCATTTACAAACCTGTTGGAAAACTGGCAGGGGCTGAGGGACTCGAACCCACGACCCTCGGTTTTGGAGACCGATGCTCTACCAACTGAGCTAAACCCCTGCAACTGAGCCGGTGATTACGCATAAATGCGGGTCATTGCAAGGGGCCGATTGCGTGATCTGACTGTGAAATGTCGATTTCTCCAATGGATCGCCTGCGCAAGCTGCCACGAAAAAAGGCGGCCCGAAGACCGCCCTGATACCATCAATCCAAAGCTGGATTAGTCGTTAATTTTGGACACAACGCCGGCGCCAACGGTACGGCCACCTTCGCGGATCGCGAAGCGCAGGCCGGTTTCCATGGCGATTGGGGCGATCAGCTCAACGTCGAATTTGAGGTTATCACCT
>Ga0206127_1000358_pt1 | contig 57801 bp, 56 predicted proteins | sample Helgoland_Spring_6_FD_148646 | JGI IMG/M metagenome (GOLD analysis project Ga0206127, IMG submission 148646) | Pelagic subsurface seawater microbial communities from Kabeltonne, Helgoland, North Sea - Helgoland_Spring_Bloom_20160419_1 | ecosystem: Environmental > Aquatic > Marine > Epipelagic ...
GAAACCTGACTCTATGGTGCTGTAAGACTAATTAAAAGGATGCTGTAAGACGACATGAGAACTCGCATCGTATTGCAGGCACAGCCTAAATCTATGCGCGCAATAATTGACGCCACTCAGCGAGAGCAGCGGCACGGGTTAGCTCGAAATTGGTGCGTGAATAGAGGTGGTGTTACCAAACAAAATTACCCCCGAATAAATTTACAACGCTAATACTAAAGGCCCGTGGTCCGAGACGCGGGGCCTTATGATTGGGGGGTGCGGTCTATAGTTCTGAATCTCAAACTTAGCGATCAGGCACAGTAACCCCTGGTTAACTCTGTTTTGATCTGATGTTTCATTGTGGGTAGCGTTGTGGGTAGATATTTTGCTTTAATATTAATATTAATTAAATCAGCCACTTAGCTTGGGTATGTGGCGGAGGAACAGGGATTCGAACCCTGGGAGGACTTTCACCCTCGTCGGTTTTCAAGACCGGTGCATTCGACCACTCTGCCACTCCTCCGACAGAGCTTACTTAATAGCGAGAAATTGATTCAGCAAGAGCAAGAATGCGTCAGAGGCGCAAGAAATTGCCTTTGAGCGATGATCGACAATACTGGGCTTTCCACCTGTGGGGCGATCGGGTTACTCTGAGCCGTGACCGGGCAGGCGTTTTGATCAAGACAGGCGCGGGTTTTGGGTGATCGGTCTCAATGGGCCGGCAATGAATTTTGCGGCAGTCTGGGTCGAGCAGTACCGAAGGCAAATATTACAAGGAGTGGATCATGCCTAAATCTTTCGGACCAACCATGATTTTAGCCATTCTTTGCGCGTGGATCAGTGGGGCCGCCTCGGCGTTTGAAACCAAGGCGCAAGCAGCCTATGTGCTGGATCATGACAGCGGCACCGTCTTGCTAGCCAAGCAGGCGGAGGTGGCCCTGCCTCCGGCCTCAATGTCGAAATTGATGACGCTCTTTTTGGCCTTCGAAGCGCTCCGGGATGGACGCCTGCGCTGGGATGAGCGGTTGCCGGTCTCCACCCATGCCATGAGCTATGGCGGATCCACCATGTTTTTGGACACCACGGACCGGAGCACCGTCGAGGATCTCATTCGCGGTATTATCGTTTTATCCGGCAATGACGCCTGCGTTGTCATTGCTGAAGCCTTGTCTTTGGATGGCACCGAAGCTGGCTTTGCTGCGATGATGACCGATCGTGCCAAAGATCTCGGCATGGAAAAATCTGTCTTTTCCAATTCCAACGGCTGGCCCGATATTAATCACCGCATGTCGATGAAAGATTTGGCCATTCTGGCGCAGCATTTGATCACGGAGTTCCCTGAGCAATACAAGATGTTTTCAGAAACCGAATTTCTGTTTGATGGCCGCGCGCCCAGCAACACGCGCAACCGCAATCCTTTGTTGACACTTGGAATAGGCGCAGATGGCCTGAAGACCGGTCACACGACGGAGGCCGGTTATGGTTTGACCGGATCTGCGCAACAAGGCGATCGGCGGGTCATTTTCGTTTTAACCGGTCTGCAAAATCCGCAGGAGCGGGCTGAAGAGGCCGAACGCATCGTCACTTGGGCCTTTCGGCAGTTCACCTCCAAAACACTCAGCCAGCCGGGCGAAGCTTTGGCTCAAGCCGCGGTTTGGATGGGTAGCAGCCGCGACGTCGGCCTGGCACTTGATGGCGCTCCTAAAATCCTGATCCCTGTCACAGGTGGTCAGGAAATCTCCTCAAAAATTGTCTATGACGGACCGTTACAAGCTCCGATCTCCAAGGGTGATCAGGTTGCCGAGCTTGTCATTTCTGTACCGGGCCTGCCCGAGACCCGCCTGCCACTGATCGCGGTACAAAGCGTTACACGTGGCGGATTTTTACCGCGCTTGCGCACAGCGGCACTCGTGCTGTTGCGTAAAGTAAATGGGGGCCTGTCCGGCATATAGATGACTGACGCAAAATTTTTATCCTTTGAGGGCATAGACGGCTGTGGGAAGTCCACCCAAGCCAAGCGGCTTGCCAGCCATCTCACCGCTGCGGGTCAAGAGGTTGTGCTCACCCGTGAACCGGGGGGCAGTCCGGGCGCGGAAGCCATACGCCGGCTTTTGCTGACCGGCGCCACCGACAAATGGAGTGCTGAGACCGAACTGTTATTGTTCACCGCCGCCCGGCGCGATCACCTTGAGCGCACCATCACCCCAGCCCTATCCGCGGGTAAAATCGTCGTCTGTGACCGTTTTGCCGACAGCACCCGTGTCTATCAAGGGGCCACCCGCGGGGATCTGCGCGGTAAGGTCGATAAGCTGCACACCGCGATGATTGGCCGCGAACCAGACCTGACGCTGATCATTGATGTTGATCCTGAAGTGGCTCTTGCACGCGGATTGGCGCGCAACTCCGGCGAAGATCGCTTTGAAGATTTCGGCCTGCCGTTCCAACAAAAACTGCGGACGGGCTTTTTAGCCCTTGCGGCGCAATATCCGCAACGGTGCCGCATCATAGATGGAAATCGCACCCTAGAGGCGATTTTTGCGGATGTATTGGCACTGGCGACGTCATGAGTGATTTGCCACAAGCCGATCGCATTGCCGGCCTGCCTCACCCGTGTGAAACCGAACATTTATTCGGACATGATGCCGCTTGCGCGCAGGTATTGGAGGCCTTCAATGGTGACCGGATGCATCATGCTTGGATGTTGACAGGTCCCAAGGGAATTGGCAAAGCCAGCCTTGCCTATCAAATAGCGCGATTTTTACTCGCCGCCGAACCACCCGGAGACGGCCTCTTTGGCACACCGCCGCCAGCAACAAGCTTGTTCGTGCCCGCCGATCACCCTTTAGCGACCCGCATAAGAGCCGGATCAGAACCTGGCCTATGTATCTTACGCCGGCCAGTGGATTACAAAAACGGCAAGCTCAAGACAGTGATCCCAGTGGATACAGTGCGCGAATTGCGCCGGTTCTTCAGTCTCTCGGCCGGTGGCAACGGTCGACGCGTGGTCATTGTCGACTGTATTGATGACATGAATGCCAATGCGGCCAATGCGTTGCTCAAAGTTCTGGAAGAGCCACCGCAAGAGGCAGTTTTGTTGTTGGTGACCCATCAACCAGGCCGAATTTTGCCCACCATTCGTTCGCGCTGCCGCACTCTGGCCTGCGCGCCACTGTCGCCAGAAGATTTACAACGCGCCTTTGCACAGGCCTTGCCAGGACGAGCGTTTGATCCAGGCTTAATCGCACTTGCGGCAGGCTCTGTCGGACAAGCCGCAGAGCTGTCGCTTACAGGTGGCGCCGAAACCTACCGGGCGATTGTCAGCCTCAGCCAAGGCTTGCCTCAGTTGGATCGCAGCGCGTTGCTAAAATTGGCCAATTCTTCAGGCCGTACCAATGATGGGAAATTGGAACAGCTTCTCAATTTGCTAGATCTATTCCTCGCCCGTCTGGCGCGGGCCGGTGTAAGTCTACCCGGCCAAGAGGCAGCAAGCGGCGAGGCGCAGGTCTTCGCGCGACTCTGCCCCGGACCCGCGGCCGCCCGCATTTGGGCCGATGCCCAGCTCGAGCTTAGTCAAAGGGCCCAGCAGGGAAAAACGGCAAACCTTGACCCCAGTTCGCTGATCTTAGATATGGGATTGAAGATAGAAGAAACCGCGTCGAAAATTTTGCGCGAGAAAGGTCTTTCGTGATCAATGCGCCAAAACTGACCGACAGCCATTGCCATCTTGATTTTCCAGATTTTGAGGGCGAGCTGGACCAGATAATAGCACGAGCAGCCGAGGCTGGCGTGCACCGCATGGTGACGATTTGCACACGCCTGCGCCAAGAGCCGCAAGTGCGCGCTATCGCCGAAATGCAAGCGCCAGTCTTCTATGCGGCCGGCACCCATCCGATGAATGCAGACAAAGAACCCTTGGCAAAAGCCGAAGAGTTGCTCGCTCTGGCGGCACATCCGAAGTTTGTCGCCATCGGTGAAACCGGGCTGGATTACCACTATACTGCCGAGAGTGCCGACATCCAGAAGCAATCTCTGTGCGCTCATATTGAAGCCGCTCAAAAAAGTAACCTGCCCCTGATTATTCATGCGCGCGCCGCCGATGAGGATATGGCTGACATTTTGAAGTCCGAATATCGCAATGCGCCCTTTAGCTGCGTCATGCATTGTTTCAGCTCGTCACCTGAGCTTGGGCGCACCGCTCTGGATTTGGGATTTTACCTCTCCATGTCGGGCATAGCCACATTCCCAAAATCTCAAGAGGTACGCGATATCTTCGCCTCCACCCCATTGGACCGAATTTTGGTGGAAACCGACGCCCCCTATCTCGCCCCGCCGCCCTATCGCGGCAAGCGCAATGAACCGGCCTATACCGCCTTTACCGCCCAGGTCGGTGCCGATGTCTTCGGCATGGCTGTGTCGGAATTTGCCGCCCAAACGGAGGCCAATTTCGAACGTCTCTTTTGGAAAGCCGCATGACGCGCCGGGTCACAATATTGGGGTGCGGCTCTTCGGGCGGCGTGCCGCGTTTGGGCGACAATTGGGGCGCTTGTGATCCGAACAATCCCAAAAATCGCCGGCAACGTTGCTCCATTTTGGTTGAGCAATCCGGTCCAGACGGCACAACGCGCGCGCTCATCGACAGCTCGCCCGATTTGCGTACACAATTGCTAACCTCCCAGGTGGGCCGGTTAGACGCCGTGGTTTACACCCATGCCCATGCGGATCACGTACACGGGCTGGACGATCTGCGGATGATCGTGATCAATATGCGCAGGCGCTTACCAGTTTGGGCAGATCGGCCAACAAAATCCGATCTGTTGTCACGATTTTCCTATGCGTTTGAAACGCCTGAGGGCTCAAGCTACCCGCCCATCTTGGAGATGAATGACATCACTGGCCCCTTTGCCATCACTGGTGCCGGTGGCGCGCTAGACTTCACCCCCTTTGAAGTGGCCCATGGCACAATCAACGCGCTGGGGTTTCGCATCGGCGATATGGCCTATTTGCCTGATGTGTCCGATATCCCCAAAGATGCCTGGTCGCATTTGCAGGATCTTGACCTATGGATTGTGGATGCGCTGCGCTATGATCCTCATCCCTCTCACACTCATTTGGAAAAAACCCTAAAGTGGATTGCGCAGGTGCAGCCTAAACGCGCCATATTAACCAACATGCATGTGGATTTAGACTATGCGACTTTGCAAGCCGAATTGCCCAATGATGTGGCACCAGCCTTCGATATGATGACTGAATTGTTCTAACATGAGCATCCTGCTCCAAGTGATCCTTCCGGTGTTTTTCGTGGTTGGCTTCGGATATATTGCCGTCTGGCGTAAGTGGTTCTCTGACGCGGGGGTTGAGGCTTTGATGGCCTTCACCCAAAATTTTGCCATTCCTTGTCTGCTGTTTCGCGCCATTTCGACTTTGGACCTGGGGCAAACCTTCCAGCCGGGGTTGCTGGGCAGTTTTTATATCGGCGCGATAGCCGGATTTGGCTTGGGTCTGTTTGGCGCTCGTATCTTGTTTAAGCGCAGTTGGGAAGACAGTGTCGCTATAGGGTTTTGCTGCCTGTTCTCAAATACCGTGCTCTTGGGACTGCCCATCACAGAGCGGGCCTATGGGACGGAAGCCCTAACAGCCAATTTTGCAATCATCGCTGTCCATGCACCGATCGGATATACGCTTGGCATCACGGTGATGGAACTGTTTCGTGGGCGCGGCCTAGGCGGCCGTGCATTTCTGCGCAAAATATTGATATCAGTATTTAAAAACGCGCTGGTGATCGCCTTGAGCCTTGGTTTTGCGATCAACTTATCGGGATTTATTTTACCACAGATCATCACCGATGGTGTTGATCTTTTGTCCCAAGCTGCCTTGCCGGTGGCTCTGTTTGGCTTGGGCGGTGTTTTGGTGCGATACCGGCCAGAGGGCGATATTCGGGTGATCTTATATATTTGCGCGATTTCGCTTTTGGTTCATCCTGCGCTGGTTTGGATAACAGGAAGCTATTTCAATCTCTCCACCAGTAATTTTCGCAGTGCGGTCCTGACAGCTGCCATGGCACCCGGGGTCAATGCCTATATTTTCGCGCAAATGTACGGGCGCGCACAGCGGGTCGCAGCTTCCGCCGTCTTGATCAGCACCGGTCTCACAATTTTCACCGCAAGCCTCTGGCTCTACGCCCTGGGGTAGTGCTCAAGATTCGGCAAATCTCGAGGCGCGAAAACTCGACAGCAAGGGGCTCGAGCTGCCTTGCAAAATTTCCTGCGCCAACAGCTGACCGATCAAAGGACCAAGGGTCACGCCGCTGTGCATAACAGCCAAAAAAACCCCTGGGGCGCCGGGGACCGCGCCCACAACAGGCAGGCCATCCAATGGCACGGGGCGCTCCCCCAGCTTCACTTCTGCCAGCTGAACATCGGGCTGCCCACGCAATTTTTGGCAAATTCGCGCGATCACAGTGTCCGCAAGTGCGGGCGCATCCTCAGATGGATCCAAGTCACCGCTGAATATTTCTCCTGCCACAAGACTGCCATCGAGATTTTGTCTAAAATGCACATCAGGCGTCATGAGAATATGATGAATGCGCGTCTGCACCGGCCGGGTATGCACGATCATGCCACGTTTATTGTCCATAGGCAAAGCCCAGCCAACACCGGCCAGACCACGGTAGGCCGCGGCACCTGTAGCCAAAATCACAAAATCACAGGGCAAATCTCCAGCTGATGTCTGCACAATATGGCCACCGCCAGAACTGGGGTGCACAGCCTTGACGGTCTGTTTGGGGCAAAGCCTCCCGCCGCGCTGCGCCACATGCGCCAGAAGGGACTGCGCCACAGATTGAGCCTGTGCGGCCCCTTCCATGGGCGTGAACAGCGCATGAGCTGGACACTGACGCAGATTGGGCTCAAGCGCCGCGATCTCATCGTGATCAAGCCGCCGGGCCCCATAGCCCCGCGCAGTCAGACTGGCAAATTGCGCCTCAAAATCTTGCCCCACATCTTCCCACCAAAGCGTGCCTGGCCAGCTGACATGGGCCTGTAATTCTAACCTCTGCCCCAAGCCTCGAAAGGTCTCTAGGGCCGCGTTGCGCAGATCGAAATAGGCTTGGTTTTCGGCAAAACTGGCATTGATCCAGCCAAAAGAATTGGCACTGGCGACGCCGCCCAAAGGCCCCTGATCCACAACAATGACCTCAGCACCGAGATCTTGGCAGGCCAAAGCCGTGCTGGCGCCAATGATTCCAGATCCCACGATCACAACTTTTGCAGCTGCCGTCATATCATGCCCTTCTCTGCGCTGGCGCCTCCTTGACCAGCCATGACACGTTCGCGCCGCGCGACGGAAGCAATTTTCATCCCCAGCGGGGAAAAATGATCACAGCGGGGGATTGAATCGGACTTTGCCGACCCGCCCCCTTGTTTCTGCCCCATAGAAGGCCAACTCTAGGGGGCACAAGGAATCAAATATGCACAATAATTCGCCCGAACAAATGCCCGTGTTGCAAAACCCCGCTCCGAATATGCGCGACCGGGAAAAGATGGAAGGGGGCAAGGCCTTTCGACTTGAAACCGAGTTCACCGCCGCAGGCGACCAACCCACCGCGATCAAAGAGCTGGTAGAGGGGATCACCGCGGGAGAGTCCAATCAAGTTTTGCTCGGGGCCACGGGCACGGGCAAGACCTTCACCATGGCGCGGATCATACAAGACACCCAGCGCCCGGCGATTATTCTTGCGCCAAACAAAACCCTCGCAGCCCAGCTTTATGGCGAATTCAAAGGGTTTTTCCCCGATAATGCCGTGGAATATTTCGTCAGCTATTACGACTATTACCAACCAGAAGCCTATGTGGCCCGCTCGGACACCTATATTGAGAAAGAAAGCCAGATCAACGAGCAGATTGACCGGATGCGTCACTCGGCGACCCGCGCTTTGCTGGAGCGTGATGACGTCATTATCGTGGCTTCTGTGTCCTGCATCTATGGCATAGGATCAGTTGAAACCTATGGGGCGATGACTCAAGATTTGCACCGTGGCAATTGCTATGACCAGCGCCAAGTCATTGCCGATCTCATCGCCCAACAATATCGCCGCAACGACCAAGCCTTCCAACGCGGCACCTTTCGGGTGCGTGGGGACAGTTTGGAGGTTTGGCCGGCGCATTTGGACGACCGGGCTTGGCGTTTGAGCTTTTTTGGCGAAGAGCTGGAAACCATTGTTGAGTTTGACCCGCTGACAGGAGCGCGCACTGATACGTTTGAACGGGTGCGAATCTATGCCAACAGCCACTATGTGACCCCGCGCCCAACCATGCAGCAGGCTGTGATTGGGATCAAAAAAGAGCTGCGTATGCGGCTTGATCAATTGGTGAGCGAGGGAAAATTGCTCGAAGCGCAACGGCTAGAACAGCGCACAAATTTCGATCTGGAAATGCTTGAAGCGACAGGCCTATGCAGCGGAATTGAAAATTATTCGCGCTATCTCACGGGCCGCGCGCCAGGTGAACCACCCCCCACACTGTTTGAATTCATCCCAGACAATGCGATTGTCTTCGCAGATGAAAGCCATGTCAGCGTGCCGCAGATTGGCGCGATGTATAAGGGCGACTACCGCCGCAAATTCACCCTTGCCGAACACGGATTCCGATTGCCGTCTTGTATGGACAACCGGCCACTCAAATTCGAAGAATGGGATGCGATGCGGCCTCAGTCTGTTTTTGTCTCTGCCACACCATCCAAATGGGAGCTGGACCAAGCAGGCGGTGTGTTCACAGAGCAGGTGATCCGCCCTACGGGCCTGCTGGATCCGCTGGTCGAAATTCGTCCCGTAGAAACGCAGGTTGATGATCTTACAGATGAAATTCGCAAAGTTACCGCCATGGGGCAAAGGGTTTTGGCCACAACATTAACCAAACGCATGGCCGAAGATCTCACGGAATATTTGCATGAGCAGGGCATTCGGGTGCGTTACATGCACAGCGATATCGATACGATTGAGCGTATTGAGATACTGCGCGATTTGCGGTTGGGCGCCTTTGATGTGCTGCTAGGCATTAACCTTCTGCGCGAGGGGCTTGATATCCCTGAGTGCGGTTTGGTTGCGATCCTTGATGCAGATAAGGAGGGCTTTTTACGGTCTGAAACCTCTTTGGTTCAAACCATTGGCCGGGCCGCGCGCAATGCCGATGGGCGGGTCATCATGTATGCAGATCGCATGACCGGTTCAATGGAACGCGCGATTGGCGAAACCAACCGCAGGCGCGAAAAGCAACATGCCTATAATGTGGCCCATGGAATTACCCCTCTGACGGTGAAAAAGAATGTCGAGGATGTTCTGGCCGGTCTTTACAAAGGCGATACCGATATGGCGCGGGTCACGGCAAAGATTGATCCGGCCTTGCAAGGCGGCAATATTCAAACCGTGCTCGAAGGTCTGCGGCTTGATATGCGTAAAGCGGCAGAGAATTTGGAGTTTGAGGAAGCCGCTCGGCTGCGCGACGAGGTCAAACGCCTCGAGACAGTTGAGCTGACGATCTCAGATGATCCCCTAGCCCGGCAATATGCGGTCGAAAAAGCAGTTGAAGACGCCCATAACGCCTCCGGCCGGTCAAAAGGTGGACGCGCAGGTCAAAGGGGCGGCGCCCGGCGGCGCAAATAGACAAGACCCCACACAAAAAGGGGCAATAGGATCTGAGCCCTAGTGCCCCCTAACTTGCGAAGAGCGCCAGATTTAGGTGGGGTTGTCCATCCGCTCGGTGAGGTTGACGCTCCTGCGACAGGCACGCGACCAGTTCAGTTTCACCTGACTGCCGCTGCCCCCTTGCTCGGCCTCAGAATGTGGCAATTCGTAGATATTCGCACAGCCTGATTGAATGGCTCCAACCGGAACAACCGCCTTGACTGTCCACGCGCGGCCATTGAACGGCAGCGATGGCGCAAAATCGACCGTCCAGGTTTGGGTATCTGAGGCTTGGGTATGCTCCAAAATGCAGGGATTGTAGATTGGCTCACTGATGGCATTGAACGTGTTGCCTTGCACCACGACATTGCGCGCCTTGCTGTGGTTGAGCGTGGCGAAGGTGCTGTCCACGGACTCGGCGCGGTCAATTGGCCCGTTGATTGAACGAAAGACATTGCCGGTCATCGTAAGCCCATGCACGAAATGGCCTGGTCCATAAGGTTTAATCACCAAAAAGCTAAACCAAGAGGTTACATCATCGCGCAGCTTTTGCACGGCTTGCGTCCTGGTCAGCTCCAAGCAGCCAGAAAAGTCTTGATCCGCCGTCGCGAAGGCGGCGTTGGGCTCAGTGTCATAGTCATCTTGCCCGAGCGTGCCGTCCTAGCTCGACCAATGATGCAATCCAAAAGCAAATTTGAGTGGTGTAAAGACGATACCATCGGTGATTGTTTTGTTCATAAAACCTCTTTTCCAAACGCCGCTCCATGCGTTTGTGTGGTTGATCCGCAACCGCAGCCCCTGCGGTAGGTGCCGCTCTGCGAAACAGGGGTAAAAGCTCGATGTTAAGAAGGCCTAGCTTTAGCGTACGGTGCTCACACGCCGGTCTCTTGCGAGGGCAAAAGCTGGACACCATTAATGCGCCATGCTCCGTCCAATTGGATCATTTGATACGCCATGATGTGATATCGACCCTGGCCGTCGCGAATTTGCACTTTCTGCCAGTAATATCCCTCAACCGCGGCGAGTTCCAAGAATGCAATCTCAGACGGGCGGTACACCATAGGATAACCTTGCCTGACCATACGCCCAAACACCTCTGGCGCGCGAAATATCTGCTGAATCGTTGGACTTGCGTAGGTAAAGGCACGTTCGAAATCATCCGCCTGAAAAGCGGTAATTTGCGCACGAATTGTTGTTTCAATCTCTTGGCTCTCGGCCCAGGCCGGCAGTGCCGCCGCAACCCAAAAAGCAATTGCTAGAATGAACTTTCTCATAACACCCTCCTGTTGACTGCCATAGAAATAGGACGCAACAGGAGGGGGTCAAATTCGTCGCAGGTTAGGTAAACTCGCCGGCAAGGCCTTTGTCGATCAGGGCTATGCTCTCTTCGATGCCCAAAAGCGCAATAAATCCACCAAACCGCGGCCCCTGTGATGCGCCCAAAAGCACCTCATAGAGCGCTTTGAACCAATCGCGCATCGGGTCAAACCGCTCGCGGCCACAGGCGAAAACCAAAGATTGCAGCGCATCCCCATCCAAACCTTGATCCCAAGCCTTCAGCCCGTCGCGCAGCGCGATCAAAGCCTCGCGTTCGAGATCCGTGGGCGCGCGGTAGACTTTGGCAGGTTTGACAAAATCATTGTAATAACGGACCGCAAACCCCGCCGCCGCGTCTAAGTCCGCATGGGTTTCGGCGGAGGCCTCGGGGGCATAACGTTTGATAAATCCCCAAAGTTGATCTTTATCCTCCGCCCCAGACACAGACGCCAGATTGAGCAGCATTGAGAAAGGCACGACCATTTTGCTGACCGGTACATCGCCGCCATGAATATGCCACACCGGATTGTTCAGACGTGCTTTGTCGTCTTGCCCGTCATAGGCGCGCAATTGCTGGTGATACTCATCTACCGCCTTGGGGATGACATCAAAATGCATCCGCTTGGCGGTTTTGGGTTTTAGATACATGAAGTAAGACAGGCTTTCCGTGCTGGCATAGGTCAACCACTCATCAATTGACACGCCATTGCCGGAGGTCTTGGAAATTTTCTGCCCATTTTCGTCGAGGAACAATTCATAGCTGAAATGTTCCGGTGCAGGTTGCCCCAGAATACGGCAAATTTTGTCATAAATCGGGGTATTGGTGGAGTGATCCTTGCCATACATCTCAAAATCCACCCCAAGGGCCGCCCAGCGCGCACCAAAATCGGGTTTCCACTGCAACTTGACATTGCCACCCGTCACCGGAAGGGTCATTTCTTCACCCTCTTCAGTGTCAAAGGTGATTGTGCCATTTTGGGCGTCCACAAATTTCATCGGCACATAAAGCACCCGTCCTGTTTCAGGATGAATGGGCAGAAAAATTGAGTAAGTCTTCTGACGTTCCTCGCGCAGCGAGGCCAGCATCACCTTCATGATGTCATCATATTTTTCCACAGCACGCAGCAAAACCTGATCAAACTGACCCGATTGATAAAACTCCGTGGCACTGATGAAATCATATTCAAAGCCAAATGTGTCCAAAAACCGACGCAACATGGCGTTGTTGTGATGACCGAAACTCTCATATTCCTCAAAAGGATCTGGTACAGAGGTCAAGGGCCGCTGCAAATGCTCGATCAGCCTCTCCGGGTTTGGCACATTGCCCGGCACTTTGCGCATACCGTCGAGATCATCAGAGAAACACACAAGCCGGGTTGGCAGGTCACTCAATTCTTGGAATGCGCGCATAATCATTGTGGTGCGCGCCACTTCGCCAAAAGTGCCAATATGCGGCAACCCACTGGGGCCATAGCCCGTTTCAAACAAGACATAGCCCTTTTCAGGCGGCTTATTTTGAAAGCGTTTCAAAATCCGCCGCGCTTCTTCAAAGGGCCAGGCTTTCGATTGAGTAGCAGCGTCTCGCATTTTGGACATGTTTAACTCCAGTTTCCTGACGCTTCCCTATTGCCGCAGAGGCCTCGGGTCAATAAGTTGTACCCACAGCTAGAAAGGTCGTCGCTTCGTGAACACCCATCCCCCGTCTCTGTCATCACAAGATTGTCTGGTTGCGGTCATGATTGCCGTATCTGCAAGTGACGAAAATATTCGCACAGCAGAGCTGATGAGCATTCAAGCGATTGTAAACCACCTGCCGATCTTTGGAGAATATGATGTAGACCGCATCAAATCTGTGGCCGCTATGGTTTTGGATCTTTTGTCCGAAGAAGACGGGCTTGACGCTCTGTTTGGCTTGATCCGGGACAGCCTGCCCGTTGGTTTAAACGAAACTGCCTATGCTATGGCCTGCGATGTGGCCGCGGCGGATGGAAGACTAGGGCAAGTCGAGTTGCGCATGCTGCAAGAAATTCGCCATGAGCTTGAGGTGGACCGCCTGCATGGGGCGGCTATAGAAGCGGGCGCACGCGCAAGGTTTCGCACCCTATCGTAAATGCCCCAGCCAATCGCGCAAAATCGCATATTGCAAGCTACGAGATCGCGCCTCCCAACCCTTGGCCCCCCGTGGATTTTCACTGCCTTTTACTTTTTCACGCCGCGCCATATCGGCTGTCAATATAGAAAAGCCAAGGCTTTTGCCTTTATATGTGAGATATCCGGACAGCGAGCTGACAAAATTTAATGTACCTGTTTTTACCCGCAGATCCACACCATCCATCGGCTTTCCTTTGTCCCGCAGAATCTTGGGCTTGAGCAAATCGGCCAGCCCGTTGCGGTGGTGCCAGGCCATGAACATTGCCAGTCCACCAGCCGTAAGCCGCGATTGATCCGACAGACCGGAATGATCAACAACCGCGCCACGCATCCCATGGGCCTGAGCAAACTGGCTCAGAGCCGACGCCGATTGGCGCATCGTTGGCGCGCCCGAGGCTGTGAGGCCGATCACCTCAGCCGTTAAATTCGTCGATAATTTCAACATTGATTTGGCAATTTCATAATAAGGGCGCGACTCCTTTTGTGCGATATCCACCGTCATCACCGCATCCGGGTATTGCCCCTCAACGATGGTTGGAGACGGCAGCTGCATCCCCATCTCTGCGCATATCGCCTGAAAGGCTTCACCGGCGTAGCGCCTTGGATTGCGCGCCGGCAACCACCGCCCCCCATCCTTGCCCAAGACCGCGCGCTGAACGGACCACTGCTCGCGTTCCGGTGAGTGTTGATAGGCATAGCTTGGCGCTACCCGCTCTGCAACGCGCATCCCAATGGAAGGGATTTGTGGCCGATATATGCGCCCCGGCGCGCTCATCGACAGATCATAGCCGCCACCAGCCTGGCGTGCCCATTCGAATTGCACCCGGTTGAGGTTTAAGTTCACTCCGGCAATCGCTGGGTTGTAATTGGCTTGCGGCAATTGGCTGCTGTCAATTTCACGTTGGTAGGGAAAACCATTGTCCACAATCACAAGCCGACCTTTAAACTGTTGAATACCTGTTTTTTGGAGGGCCTTGGCAAAATTGACCAAATCATCTGTGTGCAGAGTGGGATCCGCAGATCCGGTCAAAATGATATCCCCAACAAACGCCCCATTTATGACCCGCCCCTGAATGCTCAAACGTGTGATAAATTGAAAATCGCGCCCAAGTTTCTGCAAGCCATAGGCAGCAGTCAGTGCTTTGGTCACGCTGGCCGGGGGCAATTCAGTCTCAGGTAAATATGCGTCGAGAAGCCTGCCATTTTCTGGATCCATCAGAGCGCAGCTGACCTGACCTTTGAGAGAAAACGAGCGGATAACCGCAGCCGCCCCGCCCAAAAGGTCAGACGATGCAGCAGGCCTTGCGACGGGCCGCAACGAATTCAAGGGCGCCACAGCAAAGGCTGAAGAGCCAAGCGCCGCCAGGGCTGTGCTGAGCGCGGCTCTGCGTGTGAGGGTATTTTCCATTCCCAATGGCTAGCGGGGCGCGTGGGTCTTTGGCAAGATGATTTTCCACAGGGCTGGTGCCGAAGGCGGGTGGCTGTTAACCCGGCAGGATGTGGCGTGCGATACTTTTTATGTTCATCGGCATGATGCTGATCCCAACCGGTGATGCCGCCAGCAAATTGCTGTCGAATAGCCATGGTTATCATCCCTTTTTCATCGCCTGGGCCCGGTTCGCCGTCGGGTCAATCTTGGTGCTGCCCTTTATACCGCGGAGCTGTTTCACGGTGTTTCGCAACCCGGTGGCTTGGGGTCGCGGATTGCTGCTGGCGACCGGCATCAGTGTCATCACCTTCGCCGTTGCATTGGAGAACTTAGCCAATGTTTTCGCCGTCTTTTTCATCGGGCCAATTATCAGCTATATTCTGGCGGCCATCTTCTTGAAAGAAGCCGTGACCCCCCCGCGCAGCGCCCTGCTCTTCCTCGGCTTCATTGGAATTTTGCTCATTGCCAGACCCGGCTTTGGCTTTTCCATTGGACTGGCTTGTGCCCTTTTTGCCGGGTGCACCTATGGAGTTTTTCTAACCCTGTCGCGTCTGGCCGCGGGCCAAGAGGAGCCCAAAGCGCTTTTGTTCTCACAAATGCTCATTGCCACCATCCTCTGCACGCCCATGGCACTGATATATTGGCCCCAGCAGCTCTTCGCCAGCCCGGACATGCTCGCCATCTCTGGCGGCGCCTCTATGCTTGGCAATATGTTTTTGATCTTCGCCTATAAGCTTGCACCGGCAACCCGCATGGCACCCTTCGTCTACTTTCAACTTGTGGGCGCATTGCTATTGGGATGGGGTGTCTTTGGCACACTACCCGATATCTGGGGGCTTGCCGGTTTGGCCTTGCTGATGATCTCAGGCTTTGGTTCCGCCCTCTTGCGCCGTTAACTCCAAGCCCCGCGGTTGCGAATAGCCGAGGAACTTGCCGGGCTCTGGGGCATATCCACAAAACACCAGGCCGGTGCCGTGCGATGGCTCAAAAGCCTTGAAGCGCGTGCGGCAAGTCTCTCTGAGGCGAAGCGCCGCGCCGCAGGTGCGCATTGCGCCGCCAGCCCTTCCCCGGGCCGAGCTAGAACACCAACCGGCATAAGCTGGAATATATCCTGCCAATCACGCCAGTGATGGATCTGCGCCAGATTATCTGCCCCCATAAGCCAAGTGAAATGCGTGGTGGAATAGATCGCCCGCAGCTCGCGCAAGCTGTCGCAGGTGAACCTTGTGTCCAGCTGCGTTTCCACATCGGTGATGACGATGCGCGGATGGTCGATCAGGCGTTTCGCATGGGCCACCCGCTTATCCAGCGGCGCAGGTCCGCGCAGCTTTAAGGGATTGGCAGGGCTAACGAGCCACCAGATTTGATCAAGATCAAAGCGCTTGAGCGCCTGGTCAGAAATCCGCACATGCCCTTCATGGGCCGGATCAAACGACCCGCCCAAAAGACCCACACGCCGCCCGGCGTTAGATTGTGGCAAGTTAAACCGCATCATTCCTTACCTTTAGCGCAGATAGACCCCTGCGCAAGCCATGGCCGCACCAGTTTTCTCAATTTCACATTTGCGCCCACGCGCGCGCCACTGTAACAGGGGTTTAAATTCTTCAGTCTAACACCCGGGGGCACAGATGGCCGCATATCAATATGTATACCACATGGATGGCGTTTCAAAAACTTATCCTGGTGGAAAAAAATGCTTCGAAAACATTCGACTATCGTTCCTTCCCGGAGTGAAAATCGGTGTGGTTGGGGTAAACGGCGCCGGGAAATCAACCCTGCTCAAAATTATGGCCGGCTTAGATACGGATTTCTCTGGCGAAGCCTGGGCGGCGGAAGGCGCGAAAGTTGGCTACCTGCCACAGGAGCCGAAACTGGAAGAAGGCCTGACCGTCCGCGAAAATATCATGCTGGGGGTGAAGGCCAAAAAAGACATCCTGGATCGCTATAATGATCTGGCGATGAATTACTCCGACGAGACCGCCGATGAAATGGCGCAGCTGCAAGACGAGATTGATGCTAATAATCTTTGGGATTTAGATGCCCAAATTGACGTCAGTATGGAGGCACTGCGCTGTCCACCAGACGATGCGATGCCCGAAAATCTTTCGGGCGGTGAAGCGCGCCGCGTGGCGCTGTGCCGGCTGTTGCTTGAGCAGCCTGATATGTTGCTGCTTGATGAGCCAACCAACCACCTGGATGCCGAAACCATTGCTTGGCTACAAAAGCACCTGATTGACTACTCCGGTACAATCCTAGTGGTCACTCACGACCGCTATTTTCTCGATGATATTACCGGCTGGATCCTCGAGATCGATCGTGGGCAAGGCGTGCCGTATGAAGGCAATTACTCCTCTTGGCTCGAACAAAAGGCAAAGCGCTTGGCCCAAGAGTCCCGTGAGGATAAGTCCAAACAAAAAACGCTGGAACGTGAATTGGAATGGATGCGGCAGGGTCAAAAGGCCCGGCAGGCCAAATCGAAAGCCCGTATTGCCGCCTATAATGATATGGCCAATCAATCCGAGCGTGAAAAAGTGGGACGTGCCCAAATTATCATCCCAAATGGACCACGGCTGGGTTCAAAGGTCATTGAAGTCTCAGGGCTTAAAAAAGCCATGGGCGACAAGTTGTTGGTAGAAGATCTCTCGTTTTCACTGCCACCCGGTGGCATCGTTGGGGTGATCGGCCCCAATGGCGCGGGCAAGACCACCCTGTTCAAAATGCTTACCGGGCAAGAACAGCCCGATGAAGGCGCGGTTGAATACGGGGATACAGTGCAATTGTCCTATGTTGATCAATCTCGCGATGATTTGGATCCCAATGCCAATGTTTGGGAGGCTATTGCAGACGGTCTTGATGTAGTGCAACTGGGAGATGTGGAGGTCAACGGGCGGGCCTATTGCTCAGCGTTTAACTTCAAAGGCGCGACTCAGCAGAAAAAAGTCAGCTTATTGTCTGGCGGAGAACGCAACCGGGTCCATATGGCGCGATTGCTGCGTGCAGGTGGCAATGTCTTGCTGCTCGATGAGCCGACCAATGATCTGGACGTGGAGACCCTACGGGCGCTGGAAGATGCTCTGGTTGATTTTGCCGGCTGCGCTGTGGTCATCTCACACGACCGCTTTTTCCTTGACCGGATCTGCACCCATATCCTCGCCTTTGAGGGCGACGCGCATGTAGAATGGTTTGAGGGCAATTTCGAAGACTACGAGGAGGACAAAAAACGCCGCCTCGGTGTCGATGCCCTGCAACCCACGCGCATCAAGCATAAGAAATTCGCGCGTTAAGCCAGTCCGTATTAAAAGCGTATCCCTGTCTCTCGTTAAGGCGCGTTGCGCGCCGGCACGAGGGTCTTCCCCCTCTGCGCGTCTTCTGGCTTGCAAAAAAAATTCGAAACGGCCATATGGCCCTTGCGACCGTTACCGCATTTCGACCAACTGTTTTGCTTACAAGGCCACAGTCCTCGACATGAAATGACTGACGCCGACCTGCCGCAATAACGTGGGCAGTAATGTAAAATGGAGTACACGGGATGGCTACTGGCACCGTAAAATGGTTTAACGCAGACAAAGGTTATGGCTTTATTGCACCGGACAATGGCGGCGAAGATGTGTTTGTACACATCACAGCTGTACAACGCGCGGGTTTGGACGGTCTGAATGACAACCAAAAAGTAAGCTTTGAAGTCGAAACCGGCCGCAACGGCCGTGAAGCTGCGACTGATTTGCAAGCACAATAATATGATTTAGGGCCAATCTAAACCGAGGGTTTATTCCGCATTACTTAGATTGGCCCTTTTCATGGAGCCCCGGTCTCAAGGGCGGCTTGGGCATGGGCAATTCATGCCAATCCTTTAAGGTCTACTGCCGCGAAATTTGTTGCAACAGCGGCAAAAGAGCGCCCATATCCGGGCCATGAGACTGGCCCGTCAAGGCTTTTCGCAGCGGCATAAACAGAGCTTTGCCCTTGCGTCCAGTGGCCTCTTTGACCGCCGATGTCCAAGCGCCCCAAGTGCCGGAATCGTAAGGGCCGGCAGGCAGCATAGATAGAGCCTGGGCTACAAAATTCCTATCTTCCACATCAATCACCGGGGTGGCGCCATTTTGGATCAAATCCCACCAGCCTGCGAGATCATGCAGGGTCGATATATTGCCGCGTGTGACGTGCCAGAAGTCCTCAGCGATTTCAACCGGAACGCCAATAGCCGCCACATCTGCAGCAACGGCCTCCAACTCAAGCCCCTGCAAATATTTTGCAGTCAGCGGCACCAAATCAGCTTCGTCAAATTTCGTTGGAGTAGAGCCAAATTTCGTCAGCTCAAAACCTGCGATGATCTCCTCCATGGAGTCCCGCAGCTCAACCGGATCGGACGATCCCAGACGCGCCAAATGGCTCAACAGCGCCATCGGTTGCACGCCTGCCGCCCGCATGTCTCGCAAAGCCAATGAACCCAGCCGCTTGGACAGGCCCTCCCCTTTGGGACCAGTCAACAACGAATGGTGGGCAAAATTCGGCACTGATCCGCCAATAGCTTGGATCATCTGGATTTGTGTCGCGGTATTGGTCACATGGTCTGACCCACGGACCACATGGGTCACGCCCATATCCGCATCATCGCAGATGGAGGCCAGCGTGTAGAGCACCTGCCCATCACCGCGGATCAGCACCGGATCGCTCACTGAGGCGGCATCAATCGACAGATCTCCAAGGATCCCATCGCTCCATTCAATTCGTGATTGCTCAAGCTTAAAGCGCCAGTGACCCATGCGTTCTGCACGCAGCGCCGTGCGCTCTGCCTCTGAAAGCGCCAATGCCGAGCGGTCATAAACCGGGGGCTTGCCCATATTCAATTGTTTTTTACGTTTTAGGTCTAATTCGACAGGCGTTTCAAAACACTCGTAAAACAGCCCTTGGTCGCGCAGCTGATCGGCCACTTCTGCATAGCGGTCAAACCGGGCAGATTGACGCTCAATGCGATCCCAATGCAGTCCCAGCCAGTCCAGATCGCGCTTTATCGCCTCAACATATTCCGCCTTAGAGCGCTCTGGATCTGTGTCATCAATCCGCAGAATAAACTCTCCACCCGCCTGACGCGCGATAAGATAGTTAAACAGCGCAGTGCGCAGATTGCCGATGTGAAGGTAGCCCGTGGGCGAAGGGGCAAAACGAGTGGTTGTCATAGGGTTCTCCTGTTGCGCTGTCTTTACACATAGGGCGCAGGAGATGTCCAGATATGGCCGCGCGACCCTATGTGCTGTGATCGCGCCAGCGATTGGCTATGGGATAGCGCCGATCCAACCAAAAGGCCCGCGGAGATAGGCGCGTCCCCGGCGCAGATTGGAAGCGCTTATACTCGCTCACATAGATCAAATGCTCGATTTTCTTGACTGTTTTGCGCTCAAAACCGACCGCCACGCAATCGGCCACTGAGGCCTCATCATCCACCAACATCTGCAAGATACCGTCAAGCACCGGATAGGGTGGCAGGCTGTCTTCGTCTTTTTGATCAGCGCGCAACTCTGCGCTGGGAGCCTTGTCGATAATGCGGGGATCAATAACCACGCCGTCCGGTCCCCTCATCCAGTCACGGTGATGCGCATTGCGCCAGCGGCAGATGTCAAACACCCGCGTTTTATACAGATCCTTAATCGGATTATATCCTCCCGCCATATCCCCATAGATCGTCGCATAGCCAACCGCCACTTCTGACTTATTGCCCGTTGTCAACAGCATATGCCCCAACTTGTTGGACAGGGACATCAACAACAGGCCGCGCAAGCGAGACTGGAGATTCTCCTCCGTTGTATCCGCAGGCCGGCCGGCAAAAATCGGCGCCAAACTCTCAGTGATCGCCGCCTGCGGCCCGGTGATGGGCAAGGTTTGCAAGGGCGCGCCCAGCGCTTGCGCCACCGAGACAGCGTCCTGAAGCGATGCTTGGCTTGTGAATTGCGAGGGCAACATGACGCAATGCACATTCTGCGGCCCCAGCGCATCAGCAGCAATTGTGGCAACAATGGCAGAATCGATCCCACCCGACAGCCCCAAGACCGCCGATGAAAAACCGGTTTTGCGCATATAATCGCGCAAAGACAGAACCATCGCATAGTAGTCTTGTTCAAAAGCATCCGGCCAATGGGCCAGAGTGCCTGTGCCGGCCTGCCAGCCTTGATCGGTCAGCTCAAAATCCACATGCGCAATGCAATCTTCAAACAACGGCAAAGACAGAGCCAAAGCACCACCGGGATTGAGTACGAATGATCCGCCATCAAAGACCTGATCATCCTGGCCACCAACCATATTCACATAGACCAATGGCAGCCCGGTTTCGACCACCCGCGCGACCATATGCGCCATGCGCACATCCATTTTGCCCCGCGCGAAGGGCGAACCGTTCGGCACAAAAAGCACTTCTGCACCAGATTCGGCCAAGGCCTCGGGTACATCCGCATGCCAGGCATCTTCGCAAATCGGCGTACCAATCCGCAGGTTGCCTACCCGGTAAGGCCCAGAGACATCCGCCGATTGATAGAGGCGTTTTTCGTCGAACACATCATCATTTGGCAAAATATGCTTTTTAATTACAGTTTGGATACGGCCGCCAGCAAGAATATAATATGCATTATAAAGACCGGTCTGATCACGAAACGGCCCACCGATCCCCATGGCCGGCCCCTCAACACAAGATTGGGCCAGGCCCTGAATTTGCGCTATCGTATCGCGGGTAAACGCTGGTTTAAGCACCAGATCTTGCACTTGATAGCCGGTGACAAACATCTCTGGCAACATAACCATATCAGCGCCCGCGCGTTTGGCCACTTTCCAAGCCTCAAGCGCTTGCGCCGCATTGCCAGCAAGATCACCCACTGTTGCGTTGAGCTGCGCCATGGTTAACCTAAATCTCTGTGTCATCTACCTGCTCAATCCTGTCAAACCCATGTCTTATCTATCAGACATCCGCCGAAGCAAAAGCCCAATCGAAAGGGAAATGTGGAAAGACATTGCCCTCACGGATGAGGTTTACTAGTCTGAGATGAATAAAAATAGAGTCAGTCCGACGCTGAGCCATTGCCCAAGAGGTTAAAACTTCAATGAATAAGAAGATCGCACATCTCCTATTGGTCACAGCGACCTTGCTATTGAGCGGCCTAGCCCAGGCGCAAACTGCCACAATCCAGTCGAAACAATATGAAGACGGTGGCTATTATGAGGGCACGTTCAAAAACGGTCGCCAACACGGCCAAGGCACCTACACCCTACCGTCCGGGTATAAATATACCGGCAATTGGGAAAATGGTGAAATTTCTGGCCAAGGTGAGGCAATCTTTCCTGATGGGTCGGTCTACATAGGTGCATTTTCGAACGGGAAGCCTCATGGAGACGGCCGCGTAACCTATGCAGACGGTGGAACCTATGAAGGCAGCTGGGTGGCCGGCAAAATCGACGGAGAAGGCGTGGCGGTTTATGCGAACGGCCTGCGCTATGAAGGGCAGTTTCGCGATACCAAACACCACGGCCAGGGTATTCTCACCTCTGACAGCGGATATCGCTATGAGGGCAATTGGGTTGACGGGGAAAAACAGGGCACCGGCACCATTATCTATTCGGATGGGGCGGTCTACCAAGGATCCATTGAGGCTGGCGAGCGCTCTGGAGCTGGCATTCTAACCATGCCCGATGGAGTGATCTATGAGGGCAATTGGACCAAAGGTAAAATCAATGGGGAGAGCACCCTCACTCATGCCAACGGCGATGTTTTTACTGGGATTTTGCAAGATGGTAAGCGCGAAGGACGTGGCAAGTTTGTCTATGCCAATGGCGATGTTTACGAAGGTCAATTCCACAAAGACCGCCGCCACGGCAATGGCACTTTTCTCGCCGCAGATGGGTATCGTTACTCTGGCAGCTGGCAGAATGGTAAAATTTCAGGGCGCGGTGAAGTGCGCTACCCGGATGGGTCGATCTATATTGGCGCCTTTTTGAATGATCTACCGGAAGGTGTGGGCAAAATAACATATCCAGATGGCTCGACATATGAGGGAAATTGGAAAGCCGGGGTCATTGAAGGGGCCGGAAAAGCAACCTACCCCAATGGGTTGGTCTATGAAGGCAGCTTTAAAAATGCGCAAAACCATGGCTATGGCATTATGACGTTTTCCGACAGTTATCGCTACGAAGGTAACTGGAAAGATGGCAAGCGCCACGGTGCCGGGCAAGCGCGATACCGCGACGGTACGACCTATGTCGGCGGGTTTGTCGAGGGGCAACGCTCCGGTGACGGCTACATCAAAATGAAGGATGGCTTTAGCTATACAGGCGAGTGGCTCGACGGCGAAATCCACGGCTTTGGCACCGCCACCTATGCCAATGGGGACGTCTACACGGGAAGCTTTGTCGATGGTCGCCGCCAGGGTACGGGCACGATGCGCTATGCCACAGGCGGCGTGGAGAGAGGCACTTGGGACAACGGAGTTTTGCAGCCAGCCGAAGACACGGCACCTGCGCCCGGCGGAGCGGCTGGCCCCTCCGAATGACGTGGGTGGCTGTTCACCATGGGACCATAGATCCGTTCTGATCGAAAAATTGCCCGGTCTCATGGGCCCCGCGCGCTTCAATAACCTCATGCAATCTTGCGGCAGCCTCTGGCGCGGGGCGGGCGTCATATTTGGCTGAAAAGGGCCGGGTTAACGGCGTGTCGACAGTGCCAGGATGCAGTGCAAAACATGATAGCTGTGGGTGACTGCGGGCCAACTCAATCGCAGAGGTGCGCAAAATTTGATTTAGGGCAGCCTTGGCCGCTCTATAGGATATCCAGCCCCCCAGCCGGTTGTCACCAATCGACCCTACCCGCGCAGAAAGAACCGCGATCCGTGCAGGGCAATCACGCGGCAGCAAAGGCCCAATCTGCCCTAGAATGAGCGCTGGACCAATGGCGTTGACCTGCATCTGGGCCGCCATGGTTTGCGCCGTCACAGCCTTAATGGTCTTTTCCGGTCCAACCCCGTCCAGCGTCAACGCCCCCGTAGCAATGATGATCGTGTCGAAGGGCCCCTTTAGAGTCGCTATTGCGGGGGCGATACTGTGCTCTTGTGTTAAATCTAACCCATGCTCTTTGCGAGACAGGCCCGCGCACTGCCAACCCTGGCTGCGGTAGGTCTCTGCCAGAGCAGTTCCAATAGCGCCCGAGGCTCCGATGATCAAAATCCGTTTCATGGTTCCGAGATAGGGCCCATCACCAAAACGGCCACTGAATAGCCGCATTTTGCCAAAAATTGCTTGCGTGCAACGGAGTTTGTCCTATTTTTCACTTCCCATTTGGGAAATCACAGCTATACCTATGGCCATGGAACATTTGACTGAGCAACTCCTCCTTCTAACACTTAGCCTCGGCTGAGCGTGCTTTGCGGCGCGGGACGCTCGCCTAAGCCCAGCGCCGAACCTTTCCATGACCCTAGCAGAAGAACAGTCCTATGACCCAAGATCGTGTATATATTTTCGATACCACTTTGCGTGACGGTGAGCAAAGCCCTGGCGCAACCATGACTCATTCCGAAAAGCTCGAATTGGCAGAAATGCTTGACGATATGGGCGTGGACATCATTGAGGCCGGATTCCCTATCGCCTCGGAAGGGGACTTCAAGGCAGTCAGCGACATCGCCAAACGCAGCAAAAACGCTATGATCTGCGGCCTTGCTCGTGCCAATTTCAAAGATATTGATCGCTGTGCCGAAGCGGTGCGCCATGCGGCTCAGCCCCGCATTCATACATTTATCGGCACATCGCCCCTGCACCGTGCCATTCCCAACCTGACCCAAGATGAAATGGCCGAGCGCATTCACGAAACCGTCACACATGCGCGCAATCTATGCGACAATGTGCAATGGTCGCCAATGGATGCCACTCGAACAGAATATGACTACCTTTGCCGCACGATTGAAATCGCCATAAAAGCCGGCGCGAGCACGATCAACATTCCTGATACGGTTGGCTATACGGCGCCGCGCGAAAGCGCAGAGCTGATCAGGCGTTTAATCAAAGACGTGCCCGGTGCCACAGAGGTGATTTTTGCCACCCATTGCCACAATGATCTTGGCATGGCCACCGCCAATTCCTTGGCCGCTGTGGACGCTGGCGCACGACAAATTGAATGCACCATCAATGGCTTGGGAGAGCGCGCGGGCAATACCGCCCTCGAGGAGGTCGTGATGGCCATGAAAGTACGCAATGACATCATGCCCTACCGCACACAGATCGACAGTACAAAAATAATGGCCATTAGCCGTCGCGTGGCCACGGTGTCAGGCTTTGCGGTGCAGTTTAATAAAGCAATCGTCGGAAAAAATGCCTTTGCCCATGAGAGCGGGATTCACCAAGATGGCATGCTGAAAAATGCCGAGACTTTTGAGATCATGCGGCCTGAAGATGTTGGATTGAGCGAAACCAACCTGGTCATGGGCAAACACTCCGGCCGCGCCGCACTGCGCTCCAAGCTCAAGGATCTGGGCATTGATTTGGCAGACAATCAATTGAACGACGTCTTTGTGCGCTTCAAAGATCTGGCGGATCGCAAAAAGGAGGTGTTTGACGAAGATCTTCTTGCCTTGGTTCGGGCAGATACCGCCGACGAGCAATCCGATCACCTCAACCTCAAATCTTTACGCGTGGTCTGCGGCACCCAAGGTCCGCAGGAGGCCAGCTTGGAGTTATCCATTGATGGGGTTGTGCGCAGTGTTACCGCCACAGGTGACGGCCCGGTCGATGCAACCTTTAATGCGGTCAAAGAGCTTTACCCACATGCGGCGCGTTTGCAGCTTTACCAAGTGAATGCGGTGACCGAAGGGACCGATGCGCAGGCCACCGTAAGCGTACGGATGGAGGAAGAGGGCAAGATCGCAACCGGACAATCGGCAGATACCGATACGGTGGTCGCCTCAGCCAAAGCCTATATCAACGCCCTAAATCGCTTGATCGTTCGGCGCGAAAAATCCGCGCCCGGGGAGGACTTGAAATCGGTTTCCTACAAAGACGCCGGCTGATCCCCGCCCATTTCGATAAATTGACGGCGTGTCGGGTGAAAACCACCTTACAAGGCCTTGGAAAGGCCACGCCTAAACCTTATAGATGGGAAAATTCTAAGTCTACGTCGGCTTAGACTCATACCGATGGGGCGTTGCGAATGTTTGGACTTGGTGGTCTGTTTTCTTCAGATATGGCGATTGATTTGGGCACAGCCAATACTCTGGTCTACGTGCGCGGCAAGGGTATCGTTTTAAATGAACCATCGGTCGTGGCCTATCAAGTCAAGGATGGTCAGAAAAAAGCGCTGGCCTTCGGCGAAGATGCCAAGCTCATGCTTGGTCGGACACCCGGCTCCATTCAAGCCATCCGCCCAATGCGGGACGGGGTGATTGCGGATTTTGACGTCGCAGAAGAAATGATCAAGCATTTCATCCGTAAGGTTCACAAGCGCACCACCTTTTCCAAGCCAAAAATCATCGTCTGCGTACCACATGGCGCCACTCCGGTGGAGAAACGCGCCATTCGCCAATCGGTCCTCTCTGCTGGGGCGCGCCGGGCCGGCTTGATTGCAGAGCCTATTGCGGCGGCCATTGGCGCAGGCATGCCCATCACTGATCCGACAGGCTCTATGGTTGTGGATATCGGCGGCGGGACAACAGAGGTCGCGGTTCTATCCTTGGCAGATATCGTCTATGCGCGCTCGGCGCGCGTCGGTGGTGACCGGATGGATGAGGCGATTATCAGCTATCTGCGCCGCCAGCATAACCTTTTGGTCGGGGAAGCCACAGCTGAGCGGATTAAAACGACAATTGGAACAGCGCGCATGCCCGACGACGGGCGCGGTGTAGCCATAGCCATTCGCGGGCGTGACCTGCTCAATGGCGTGCCCAAAGAAACCGAAATCAGCCAGGCACAAGTGGCCGAAGCCCTGGCAGAACCGGTGCAGCAAATTTGCGAAGCGGTCATGACCGCCTTGGAGGCCACCCCGCCAGATCTGGCTGCCGATATCGTAGACCGCGGCGTCATGCTGACCGGCGGTGGCGCTTTGTTGGGCGAATTGGACCTCGCGCTGCGCGAACAAACCGGCCTGGCTGTCTCGGTGGCAGAACAAAGCCTCAACTGCGTGGCGCTTGGCACGGGTAAGGCTTTGGAATATGAAAAACAGCTCGCCCATGTTATTGACTACGACAGTTAAACATTAACCGCGCAGCCCTTAGGGAAGCTTATGGCACGGGATCGTAACACGCCAGATCGCTATTCAACAGCCCTTGCGCGGCTGATGCTGGGCGCTTTGGTCGTTATGCTGCTTGGGCTGTTCTTGCTGTGGCGCATTGACAGTCCACGGGTCGAGCGGCTGCGCATGGAAATCACCGATCGCGTTATTCCCAATTTCGCCACCATCACTGCCCCGGTGACCTCCGCAGTCAACATCCTGCGCTCAGCGCGCAGTTACACGCGGATCTATCAGCAAAACCAAGAGCTGCGGCGCGAATTGCAGCAGATGAAGGCCTGGAAAGAAGCAGCGCTTCAACGTGAACAGGAAAACGCGCGGCTCCTTGATCTGAACAATGTGCGACTCGATCCAAAGTTCACCAAAATCACGGGTGTGGTTCTGGCCGACAGTGGCAGCCCGTTCCGCCAAACAGTACTGCTCAATGTAGGGCGCCGCGATGGGATTGTGGATGGATGGGCGGCCATTGATGGCATTGGCCTGGTGGGCCGTATCGCTGGCGTGGGCGGGCGCACTTCACGGGTGATCCTACTCACGGACACCTCGAGCCGCATTGCCGTCTCAATCGAATCCAACGGACAACGTGCGATGATCGTTGGCGATAACACCAGCCGCCCGCCTTTGGAATTCTTGGAGGACCGCGAAACCGTCCGCCCGGGGGATCGTGTGGTGACCTCTGGGGATGGCGGGGTCTTTCCGCCCGGCCTGTTGGTCGGCCAAGTCACCCAAACCCAATCGGGACGGCTGCGCGTGCGATTGGCAGCTGACATGCAAAGACTGGAATTCCTACGCGTGGTGCGCCATCAGCCACGCGAGCCCATCTCAACCGCCGGTGATCTGATCGGGGTGCAACTGTCTGAGCCAGGAGGGGAGCCATGATGCAAGACCCCCCTCTGCGCATCCTTCGCCTGCAACTGACCTATCTCGCGATTGTTGCGCTGGTGGTTTTGTTGCAAACTCTGCCGCTGCAAAGCCTGCCCTATCCCTTCGCCCCCGCAGATATGCCGCTCGCCATCACCCTTGCCTGGATCATGCGCCGCCCCGATATCATGAGTCCGATCCTCATCACCCTGGCCTTTTTATTTGCTGACGCCATTCTACAAAGGCCGCCAGGCTTATGGACATTGATCGTGCTCTGCGCCGCTATTTTCCTGCGCATGCGGACACGCGGCCGCAAGGAAGTTCTGTTTCTTTATGAATGGTTCATCATCTCCTTGGTGATCGGGGTGAGCTTTTTGACTCAGTATTTAGCCTTAATGTTCACATTTTTGCCAGTTCCAGACGTGCAACCATATATCGTTCAAGTACTGCTGAGCATTTTGATCTACCCGATCTGTAAATGGCTCTTCCGCCCTATGCTTCGCTTTGCCCTGACGCAAAAAATGCATCCAAGCGCGCCGAGGGCCAGAAGATGAAATACAATCCCAATGAAATCATCAACTCGGCCCAAAAACTGTCACGGCGCGCCCTATTGGTTGGCGCCTTACAGCTTGGCGTCGTTACGGCGCTGGGTGCCCGCATGCGTTTCCTACAGGTTAAGGAGGCCGAAAAGTTCCGGCTTTTGGCCGAAGAAAATCGTATAAACTTGCGGCTCTTGCCACCAGCGCGCGGCATCATGTTTGACCGCGATGGACGGTCCGTTGCCGCCAATGTAACCAACTACCGGATTTTACTGGTGCGCGAAGAGACCGAAGATGTCGATCAGGTCTTGACGCAATTGCAAAAGCTCATTGCCATCAGCCCAAGCGATCTGGAAAAAGCCCGCAGAGAATTATCCCGCCGCAGCGCCTTTGTGCCGGTCACCATCGCCGAGAATTTAAACTGGAATGATTTCGCGCGCGTGGCGGCCAATGCACCGGCTCTACCGGGGCTCTTAACTGATGTTGGATTGTCTCGGATCTATCCGCAAAAAGAAAATTTGGCCCATGTGGTGGGATATGTTGGCCCAGTGAGCGATCATTATCTATCCCGCACGAAGGATCCTGATCCGCTCCTACAAATCCCGCGGTTTCAGGTTGGCAAAACCGGGGTTGAGGCACAGATGGAGCAGAGGCTACGCGGCTCTGCGGGACACCAACGAATTGAGGTGAATGCAGTCGGACGGGTGATGCGCGAATTGGAACGCGCCCAAGGGCAGCAAGGCGCCACAGTGAAGCTGACCATCGACAGTAAGATCCAAAACTATGCTTTGGCGCGGATGGATGGGCTGTCCGCCTCTGCTGTGGTGATTGATTGCGCAACCGGAGATCTTCTGGCTGTGGCATCGAGTCCGAGCTTTGATCCAAATCTCTTTGTGCGCGGCATATCGAGCAAAAATTATAATGCTCTGCGTGATGATATTTTTGGTCCACTTCGGGCCAAAGCGGTGCAAGGCACCTATGCGCCAGCCTCGACCTTTAAAATGATTACGGCCCTCGCGGCCTTGGAGGACGGTGTGTTGAGCCCAGATGATACGGTATTTTGCCCGGGTCATTTCGAGATTTCTAACAATCGTTTTCATTGCTGGAAGCGGCGGGGTCATGGCGCTTTGAACGTCGAAGACAGTATCGCACAGAGCTGCGACGTGTTTTTCTATTCTATAAGCCAAAAAGTTGGCATCGACAAAATTTCCGCTATGGCGCGCCGATTTGGCCTGGGTGAATATCACGATTTGCCGCTAAGTGCCGTCAGTCGCGGCGTGGCCCCAACGCGATCGTGGAAGCAAAAATCTTTCGGAAAAGCATGGTTGCTCGGCGATACGGTCAATGCCTCTATCGGTCAGGGGTATGTTTTGGCCTCTCCGCTGCAATTGGCGATCATGGCCGCACGATTGGGAACGGGGCGGGCTGTGCTGCCCAAATTGGTGCAGTCAATCGACGAAACAGCCATGCCGTTAGGAACCGGCGCCCCCTTGGATGTGGACCCCGAGCATCTGAAGGTCGTGCAACGGGCGATGTTTGCAGTAACCAACACCAAAAAGGGTACGGCCTACAGCAAGCGCATTGCCAGCCCCGATCTTCAAATGGCCGGTAAGACCGGCACAGCCCAAGTGCGGCGCATCACGGCAGAGGAGCGGTTGACTGGGGTGATCCGCAATGAGGATCTACCTTGGGAAAAACGCGACCACGCGCTCTTTGTCGACTATGCCCCCTATGACAACCCTAAAGTTGCCGTTGCCGTTGTCGTAGAACACGGCGGTGGTGGCAGCTCTACCGCCGCACCAATCGCCCGCGATATTACCCTTTTCGCTTTGACGGGAGAAATGCCCGCACCAAGCCACTATCCCGCCGGCCTTCAAGCGCAAATCAGAGAAGAGCAAGAGGAGTTAGCCCCAAAACTCTTTGATTGGAGCACGCTGGACAAAAAAGGGCAGGTACAAACGTGAGCTATCTTGAGCATAATCTGGCCGCAGCTCCTGTCGGGTTTCGCAAAATCCTGGCGCTCAACTGGCCAATTTTGATCTTACTCACTGCGATTTCTAGCGTGGGGTTTGTCATGCTCTACTCAGTGGCAGGTGGCCAAATAGACCTCTGGGCACAACCCCAAATGCTACGTTTTTTCTTGGGCATGCTTGGGCTTTTTGTGGTTGCCATGGTACCGATTTGGTTTTGGCGCAACATGTCTTTCCCCGCCTATTGTCTCGCAATACTATTGCTCATCGCCGTGGAATTTGTCGGCACGACCGGCATGGGAGCCCAAAGATGGATCGATCTTGGGGTTATCCGCCTGCAACCCTCAGAGGTCATGAAAATTGCTTTGGTTCTGGTGCTGGCCGCCTATTACGATTGGTTGCCCCAACAACAGATTTCGCGGCCATTTTGGGTCTTGCTGCCTGCACTCATGGTTTTATTCCCGGTATTTTTAGTTCTCAGACAACCCGATCTTGGCACTTCATTGCTTTTGATCATGGGCGGTGGCGCGATCATGTTTTTAGCCGGTGTACATTGGGCCTATTTCGCAACAGTCATCAGCAGCGGCATTGGCCTTTTGGTAGCCGTGTTTCAATCCCGCAGCACAGGCTGGCAATTGCTCAAAGACTATCAATACAGTCGGATTGACACGTTCCTCAATCCAGATCAGGATCCATTGGGCGCAGGCTATCACATCACCCAGGCAAAGATCGCGCTTGGTTCAGGCGGTTGGACCGGGCGTGGTTTCATGCAAGGTACCCAATCTCGGCTCAATTTCTTGCCCGAAAAACACACTGATTTCATCTTTACCACCCTATCCGAAGAATTCGGTTTCATCGGCTCAATAACGCTATTGGGTCTTTACACATTGGTGGTTCTAGCCTGCGTGACCTCAGCCCTCAGTAATAAAGACCGCTTCTCGGCCCTATTGATCCTCGGCATTGGCATCACCCTCTTTTTGTTCTTTGCGGTGAATATGGCCATGGTCATGGGGCTTGCGCCCGTCGTAGGTGTACCATTGCCATTGGTCAGCTACGGTGGCTCTGCTATGCTCACCTTGCTGCTCGGCTTTGGCTTGATGCAAAGCGCTCATGTTCACCGTCCAAGGCAAAAAATCAAATGATAAATATCCTATTCGCCGCCCCTCCGGAGCAATTTGAACTCTATGAGCCGCCGTTGCGCCAGGGTTTGGCGCAGCGGGGGATTCAGGCAGATGTAACAACGGATTATCCGCCAGCTGATATAGATTATGTGGTCTATGCACCTAGCAGCACGCTACAAGATTTCACCCCCTACACCCGCTGCAAAGCGGTACTGAGCCTCTGGGCGGGCGTCGAGAAAATTGTCGGCAATAAAAGCCTGACGCAACCCCTGTGCCGAATGGTAGACAGTGGCCTGCGTCAGGGCATGGTGGAATGGGTTGTCGGCCATACTCTGCGTTACCACCTCGGGATTGATCAGCATATTATCAATCCAGATCGCAGTTGGCGCGAAATCCACCCACCCTTGGCGCGCGATCGCCCTGTCACAATTCTGGGCTTGGGCGCTTTGGGCCAGGCCTGCGCTGTCGCATTAACCGCCCTTAATTTTCCCGTAAGCGGCTGGTCGCGCAGACCAAAGCAAATTCATGGTCTGACGTGCCACCATGGACCCGACGGGCTTCAAGCCGCCTTGCAGAGCGCAGAAATTCTGATTTTGCTTTTGCCAGATACCCCCGAGACCGAACATGTGATCAATGCGCGAACCCTCATGCAGATGCCGCGCGGCTCTACAATCATAAACCCCGGCCGCGGGCCGTTGATTGATGATGCAGCCCTTTTGTCAGCACTTGAGCAGGGGCATATTTCAGCCGCCTGTTTGGATGTGTTTCGCGTGGAACCCTTGCCGCAAGATCATCCCTATTGGCAGCTACCAAATGTCACTGTCACACCGCATATCGCTTCAGGCACCCGCCCAGTCACGGCTGCTGAGGTTTTGGTCGAGAACATTGTGCGTGGAGAAAAAGGCGCACCATTTTTGCATTTGGTCGATCGGACGGCGGGGTATTAAGCCCCTCCATTTTTCGCACCAGCGCCTTCAAATTATCGCAAAGTCGGTGGCTGGCCAGGCGTGCCGCCAGGCGCCGGGCGTTCAGGCGCAGCCTCGGGTATTGGTAAATCAAAGCGCAAGCCGATTTTAACAAATCGCGCGACCATAGGATGGTCCGGCAACAGATAAGACACATCCCAAGGCGCCCCATCCAATTGTGAAAACTGCAAATATTCTTGTATCAATTTCGCCAAATCAGCCTGGGCCGCAGGAAAGTTGCCCACAAAGCAAATGAGTGGATTTTTGGCTCCAGCACCATCGCGGGCTTGCACCAAACAGGCAAATTCTGCCAAGCCCTGCGCGGCAGTAAGTTTCACCGAAAGCGCCTCGAGCGCCTTGGGCGGTAAAGCGGGCGGCGCGGTAAGTTCAGAAATCTGTTGCGCCATTTCATCAGGCCGCTCATCCAAAGAACGCGCCAGCCAGTCGAGCGTGTCGCGTTCGAACAAATAACCAATGGCCGAAGACCCAGGATTGAGCGCAATACCGCTGTCCTGCCCAACGAGCATTTGCACCAAAGCCCGGCCTGACACCGACAAGTAATCCGCCTCGCCACCCACCGCCTCTGCCAGATGCAATTCTGTATCAAAGATCGCGACATAGCTTTGCCCGTCCCGCTCGACAGTTTTGGGCGTGATATTTTTATCGGATGCTTCAGCCTCAAGCACCAAAAATACCTCTGCATCACAGAGCCGTTCAAGCACCGTGGAAAAGCGCGCGGGATCTTCCGGCGCGGCTTGGAGCATGACAATCGTGCGTTCAAGAGGGGTCATAGGCCATCTTTCTTATCTGGCCAATCCGCGCCCGTAATGCCGGAATGAGCTCAGTTTCAAACCAAGGGTTTCGTTTAATCCATGCAGTATTACGCCATGAGGGATGCGGCAAGACAAAGCTGTTCTCACCATATGCGCGCCAATTGCGCAAACGATCATTCACCCGCAGCCCGTCGCGCAAATGCCAAGCCTGCGCATAGCTGCCGATCAGCAAGGTCAAAGAAATTTGCGGAAGTGCCTTCAAGGCCAAGTCACGCCAAGTCTTGGCGCAAATGGCCGGTGGTGCAAGGTCATGGCCAGCGGCGTTATAGCCCGGAAAACAAAATGCCATGGGCAAGATCGCGCATAGGTTTTGATCATAAAACTCCGCATCGCTCAGGCCCATCCATTGGCGCAGGCGCAGGCCCGAGCGGTCATCGAATGGTCGGCCAGAGTGATGAACACGCAGGCCGGGCGCTTGGCCAGCGATCAGTATTTTCGCCTCTGGCGCCGCCCATACGACCGGGCGCGGCTCATGCTCTGAAACCCCTTGAGAAAACCGCGTTTCACACAGGCGGCACTGCGCAATTTGCGAAAAAACTTCTCCATTGTGGTTGCTCGTCCGCATCGGGTAAACTATCTCCAATCACACAAAATCAGTGGAGCGCTCATTTATGTACCGTGTTTGGAATTTTATCGCAAACTACTCAATCTTATTGATTTCCGGGGCTCTCATCGCACTGATCTGGGCAAACATAAATCCAAGCAGCTACCATCACTTTGTAGAATTTCCACTTTTGTTCAATGATCATATCGGCTTAGACTATAACTATTGGGCCAAGAGCTTTGGCACAGGTTACGCTGAGTTTGGCGGCGCCGGCAGTCTCAAAGTTCTGAGCCTGCACTATCTCGTGAATGATATGCTCATGGCCTTCTTTTTTGCGATTGCGGCGAAGGAGGTTTGGGAAGCTGTAATCCTAAAGAATGGCTCGTTGCGTGGGAAGAAGGCGGCAACGCCCCTGTTCGCCACGCTAGGCGGCATGTTAGGCCCTGTTTCAGTTTATTTGGTATTAGCCGCATTTATGGGCTCAGATACCTACAATGCCGTGGCCAATGGCTGGGCCATACCTACGGCAACAGACATCGCGTTTTCCTATTTGGTGGGACGGTTGGTCTTTGGTGCGGGACACCCGGCGGTGCGCTTTTTGCTACTCCTGGCCATCGCTGATGATGCGGCTGGGCTAATAATTTTGGCAGTGTTCTATCCGCAAGGGGACTTGGCTCCGATCTGGCTAATGCTCTCGGTTGGCGCGGCTGTAGCTGTATATTTGGTGTTCAACATGCTGCCGCGCCTTTTGGATGTGGGTAAGCAACTGCGCCCAGCTTCGACCTGGGTGCGCAACTACCTCAGCTTTTGGCCCTATCTAATGGCCGCTGGCCTGTCTTGGTATGGCTTCATGCGCGCAGGCTTACATCCCTCTCTTGGTCTCTTGCCAATCGTTCCAGCCATCCCTCACGCAGATCGCGCATTCGGAATTTTCTCGGAAGCAGAGCAATACCTGACAGATCTTCTAAATCACTGCGAACATCTGCTGAAACACCCCGTCGAAGTGGTGCTATTCTTTTTCGGGCTGTTGAATGCTGGTGTTGAATTTGGCGCTATGGGCGCGGCAACATGGCTAGTTTTGGCCGGTCTGTTGATTGGTAAACCTTTCGGTGTTTTACTCTTTGGCTGGCTCGGCGCGCGGGTTTTCCGCCTAGGGCTGCCGGATGGCATGCGGATCATAGATCTATTTGTCATCGGCTGTATCGCGGCCATCGGCTTCACAGTGGCACTTTTCATCGCGGTGGTGGCCTTCGAAGCCGGACCCGTTCAAGACGCTGCGAAAATGGGTGCGCTGTTTTCTTTTGCCGCCGCTGGTATTTCGCTGGTGGTCGGTAAATTGACAAAAGTTGAGCGGAAAGACCTATAGGCGCAACCTTCAGTACGGGCGTTCAAAGCTATTTGACCAGCTTTGAAGCGCCTGCAGCTAAGCGCTGGACCGCCTTGTGACGTTGCAGCAAGAGTTAGCAGTCATTTTTTCAAAAACCGCCATAGCCGCTGTGAAACAGCAAATTATGACTCTGGAGCTAGAGATCGATCAGATAGCGAAATCCTTGGTCATCCATCTAGAAAATGCTCGGCCAAACACCCCAAAGGTCAATACATTGAAGACCTCCATTCGAATGAACAAGGATCTCATTCAAGCCAAGCAAGCCGAATTGACGCAAACCACCGGTGGCGCAGATTTGCTGGCCAGTAAAACTGCGCGGATGATCGTCGCGGAAGAAGATTATCAAAACCGCGAAATGATGGTGCAAGCTGCGATTCAACGTATTGAGGCTGCCCGCGTGGCCGCGGACTGGCAAGCCCGGCATTTGGCCACATCTGTCGCCTCCGTACGGCCTGAAGATCCTTCTTATCCGCGCAAGTTTGAAAATACCTTATTATCTTTACTAATTTTCGGAGGTGTTCAATTAATTATGTCACTAACCACGTCCATCCTGCATGCGCAGGTTTGGCCCCATGGAAATTTTAAAGCGATCTGTGAAATATCACCAACAATAACCCTTTAAGCATTTTTTGCTATTTCAGGGCTTGAAACGTCCGCGCTTCCGGCGTATCCCCTGCCTCGCTGATGGGTCGTAGCATAATGGTAATGCACCTGTTTTTGGTACAGTAGAGTGCAGGTTCGAGTCCTGCCGACCCAGCCAACATTCATATCATTTCTATAGCAGTACGATTTTTCGTGTTTTGCTCCGTGTATTCAGGGGGCCCGACCAATGTATCTATCTAACGGATAATTTCGACCATATGGTTCGCAAGTTCAGTCGGGAAGGCAAGCTTCTTTTAGAAATTGGAACGGCAGGTGTGAGCTCTGGTTTCATGAGTGGCAAGCCGTTTTGCAAGTGCACCCATTCAGCAGTCTCGCCTTCCGGCGATATTTTCGTGTCCGACGGCTATCAGAACGCGTGTATACACAAGTTCGACGCCAGCGGCAGGCTGCTTAAAAGTTGAGGCACGCCCGGTACGGGGCCTGTAGAGTTTAATCTTCCTCACAACATCTGCTGCAATGCTAACGGCTGGATCTATGTCGCTGACCGGGAAAATTCTTGCATTCAGATATTCGATGAAGGCGGCCAATTTGAAACACCGATCAACAATATGCACCGTCCGAGCGGTTTGGCCATTTCTCCTGGCAGTTGTCCGGATTGCTTCGTCGGTGAGTTGGCTTCGTATTTGGAGGTGAATAGCGAATTTCCAAATATTCGTCCTTTTGTGAGTGTCTTTGACTAGCAGAGTAATGTTCTGTCACGCCTTGATTCAAAGAATGGTCCGGGCCTAGAACCAGGCCAATTCCTTTCGCCCCATAGAATCGCTTATGGCAGCAAGGGAGATCTTTATATTGGTGATGTGGTTGATGCTGACTGGGCTCAAGTTTTTCCAGATCTTGAGAAGCCCCACCAACCTCGAAGGTTTCAAAAACTGAGACTTGTCAGCCCGTCGGCCCCTTGAACCGAGCTTTCAGTTGCTGGGGGGATACCACAACGAGAATCTTGTTGGGTATCGCCCACAGGGCTCAAGTGTGCATTCCCTGTTCGCTTACAAACATTCCCTGATCGGCAAATAATTTTCCCTGTTAATTTTCTTAGGGAAATCACCCGTAAGCCACTGTAACCACGTCTGTATTCCACCCCGATTTGGGGAATGCCTGCCAAAATCGCATTTTTCCCTGTTAATTCGCTGTTAACAGGGAATTCCAGAGGCAGACTGGCTCGCTCGAGACTGTGTGCACGGCCAGCTTTACACTTTAAATTGTCAGGTGTAGTTTTGGTTTCCAGAATGGCCGGAACAGCTCGATTTTTGGACATCTGTCCATGACGACCTGCATCCCAGCCTCTTCTGCCAGCAGGGCCGCTTCGTGATCCACCACACCGATTTGTCCCCAAAGCACTTTTGCGCCAATCGCGATGGCCTCATTTGTAACATCCATGAGGTCTTCAGGACGGCGAAACACTTCGACCATATCCACAGGACGATCGATGGCCGCAAGGCTTGGGTAGACTTTCAAGCCTCGGATTTCCTCAAGGCCCGGGCGCGGATTGACCGGGATCATGTCGTAGCCAGTTTCATTCAACACCCGCAAAACCCCATAGCTAAACTTGGTTTTATCAGGGCTGGCGCCAACCATAGCGATAGTTCTGACCGACTTTAGAATCCCCTGCAAATAGCTATCTGAATAGGGTTGAGTATGGTCCATGGTCAGACCTCCTTTGGGACGGCGATATCAGCCTTGAGTTCATGAGATTGCAACGGGTCCAAAAATGGGTTGCGATACAGCCGGTCATGGCTTTCCACCCCAATTTCGAGCGTAATGTCAGACAAGGGGCGTGCGACGCATAAAATCACGTAACCCTGATTGATTTGCCGATTGTTCAGCGCCACTTGTCGGCGCTGGTCGACCTCTCCTCCGGTCAATTTTGCCGCACAGGTGATGCAGCCGCCATATTTGCACCCATAGGGCAAATCTACCCCCTGATCGCGCAGGCTGTCTAAAAGGGGGCGGCGGGGATCCACCACATATTGCGCCCCATCGCGGTTTGATAAGGTCACAATCACAGCCAAATATCACTCGTGCAATCGCCGCCTGGGTAGCGCGCTTCATGGCAACGGGACGGGCCATTGGGTTCCTGTCCAAAGTCGACAATAAAATTCTTGTTTAAGGTCATTCCACCATTTTCCGGATCGCAATCAATCTGCACCATCACACCGCCCTGCTCGCGAATTTCAGGATAAAATTGATTGTCCCAGGTGCTGAACAAGCTGGTGGTGACATAGAGACGTCGGCCATCGAGAGACAGTTGAAACATCTGCGGCCCGCCAGCCATTTTCACCCCATTAACCTCCGGCGCTTTTCCCAAGAGGCCGCCCATCCAGACTTGGCCTGTCAAAACCGGGTTGTGCGGATCTGAGATATCATATTGCCGCATATCGCCATGTAACCAATTGTTGAGATATAGATATTTATCATCCATCGAGATCAAAATCGCTGACATGACTCCCGGCACCGGAATGGGCCATTCCGGATGCGGCTCATTGGCCACATCAATGATCTTCTCCCATTGCCATTTTCCAGCCTCATCGCGCCACCAATGGATCACATTTGAGCTGAGCGCCGCCCCGCAAAACCCATGGGTGCTGTCAGGATCATGATGGAATTTAACCTCCAAAGGCAAAAGCCCATCCTCGCCAAGATAAATGGTTTCAATTGGGACTTTCTTTTCAAAATCCCAGAAGTGGAGTTCGCGGCCATATTTCAAATGCCCAACCTCTTCCAAATCAAACCCTGGCATAAAAGTATTTGGGGCGGCCCATTCAGAAGACACCATCACGTTATGGCGGGGCTGATACCAAAAATCATATCCAAACTTGATATCTCCCATGGAGTTTTCCCACCGTCCGACGATTTCAAAATCTTTGTTCAGATGGAGATATCCACCGGGTGCTTCACCTTTGGCATCGCCCAACATGGAAATAATGATTTCAGAGCCTAAACAATGCACCGTATGCGGTCCTGACAAGTTCGTTTTCGACTTGATCTCCGCACCGTCAATCACCTTGTGCAAACGCGGCGCGCGGGGGTCACTGGCCGTATCGACCACATGGATGTTGTTCGAGCGCACCCCAGGCATCAACAAATACGTACGCGACATCGAGCCATCATTGAAACAAGACGAGCAGGCATTCCAACCCATATGGTGCAACTCATCGCCAATGCCAGGCATTTCCAAGCGGTGGATCACCTGCGAATAGGTCGGACTTTCGGGATCAACATCCACCGTTGCCAGATAGTCGGGCTTTTGAATGCCCGTGCCAGTGTAAATCGCAATGGTATAGAGCAGCTTTTCACGCGGTGCTTTGATGGCCTCCTGCGGGCTTGAGTAGCCCGGTCCACAACAGTCTTTCATTCGCTCCGCTCTCCTATTCGTCGCCAGGCATTCATAATCAATCCAAGATCGCAGGTCTCACCATAACTTCGCGCGCCAGGGAGGTCTCTTGTGCAGTGTTCAACTTTCAAATTAACCTAATCCGTGAAGCGTTTTGGTTTCAAGGTAATCTTCTAACCCCATCAAACCACCTTCGCGGCCATTGCCCGATTGTTTATAGCCTCCAAAGGGAGAGCCATAATTGAAACCACCACCATTAATATGGATTGCACCCGCCCTGAGGCGACCCGCCACCCGTTCGGCGCGCGCGCGATCCCCCGTTTGCAGATATGCAGCCAGCCCGTAGGGCGTGTCATTGGCGATTTCAATCGCCTCAGCTTCGTCTTCAAATGGGATGATGACCAACACAGGCCCAAAGATTTCTTCCTGCGCAATCCGCATGTCATTAGACACATCACAAAAAATGGTTGGCTTCACAAACCAGCCGGCATCTATCCCCTCGGGCCGTCCCAAGCCACCAGCCAGGAGGCACGCGCCCTCCTCAAGCCCAACTTTAATCATGGCTTGCACCCGATCAAATTGAATGCAGTCAAATAGTGGGCCAATATGCCCGCCCTCCTGCGCCGGGTCTCCCACCTCAGTGGCCTCTGCTGCGCCTTTGGCAATCTCCAGCACCGCCTCATAACAGCTGCGCTCGACCAATAACCGGGTTGGCGCATCGCAAGATTGCCCCGTATTATACATACATTCCGCGACCGAGGCATGCACCTGGGCCTCAAGGTCACAATCAGCAAAGACCAAATTGGGCGATTTGCCACCAAGCTCCAAGGTCACGCGCTTGACCGTTTCTGCCGCATCGCGGGTCACAGCCGTCCCAGCACGGGTTGAACCGGTAAAGGACATCATCTGCACATCCTTGTGGCGCGACAGCGCCGCGCCCACCGTTGGGCCATCGCCCTGAACCAAATTGAAAACACCCGGCGGAAAGCCCGCCTCATCAATAATTTCAGCATATATCATTGCAGAAATCGGCGTATGTTCCGAGGGTTTTAATACGCAGCAACAGCCCGTCGCCAAGGCCGGGATGACTTTCAACGCAATTTGGTTCATCGGCCAATTCCAAGGGGTGATTAATCCGCATACCCCGATCGGCTCGCGCAACAAAATGTCACCATTATCCAAAGTCTCCCGCTCCACCAACGCGTCCAACGTGCCTATGAAACCCTGCAAATGGCCGATGGCCGCATCGGCCTGCGCCTCACGGGCCATGGTAATCGGCGCGCCCATCTCCATGCGCATCGCCTGCGCCAAATCTTCAAACCTGCGCTCAGTGGCCGTCTTCAAGCTGTGCAAAAGTGCCATCCGTTCAGATTTGCGAGTCTCGCTATAGGCTGGGAAGGCCGCAACCGCCGCCGCAACCGCCGCGTCCACATCTGCCGCATTACCCAAAGGCACCGTGCCGATCTGGCACTCATCGGCCGGGTTCAAAACAGGCATACTAGCCTGTGATCGCGGTGCAAGCCACTGCCCGGCGATGTAAAACTTACCTAGATTTCTTGTATCGACCGTCATAATGCTTCGCTTTCAGCTGGACCATTTCGTCATTATTCACACGCGCAACATTTCTGCACGCAAAAAATCACGCTTTGAACTCAGCACGAAGAGCCTGGGTTTGCGCGCCTAAATTCGGCACTTTCTGTCCGGGGCCAGCATGGCTTGTCAATGGTAAAGCGGCCAAAGAAACCTCACAATCACCAATCTGTGCCACGGAATTTCGCAAAAACGGATGCTCCGACAGATCCGCCACGGAATTGAGTTGCGCATTGGCAATTTGCGCAGCATCCAGTTTTTCCACCACCTCAGTGGCGGTGAACTGCGCAAAACAAGCCGCTACGATGGCATCCAGCGCGTCGCGATGGGCGTATCGATCCGGGTTATCCGAGAACCTGGGATCACCGGGCAACTCAGGTCGCTGCAAGACCTGATTGCACAGAGCCGCAAATTCGCGATTGCTTTGTACCGAAATCAACACCTGCGCGCCATCCCTACATTCGAAGGCGCCATAGGGGGAAATGAACGAATGCTTCAATCCCGAGCGTGCCGGCGCGCCGCCCATATAGCGATGTGCCAAAAGTGGCATATTCATCCAATCGGCCAGTACATCGAACATGGAAATTTCCAAATCAATGCCCAGCCCCGTCCGTCCTCTTTGGATCAAGGCGCGTAAAATGGCCGAAAAGGCAGTCAGGCCTGTCGAAAGATCGGTCAAGGAAAGCCCGACACGCGCGGGACTTTCCACGCTGCCGGTCACCGAACACAGACCACTCTCAGCTTGGATCAAAAAATCATAGGCCTTCTTTTTCGCCGCCGCGCCCGTTTGCCCATAACCTGAAATCATGCAGGTGATTAAACCGGGGTTATCACGTCGCAGATATACGCCGCTCAGCCCCATACGCGCCACCGCTCCAGGTGCAATGTTGGAGACAAAGACATCAGCTTTGACCAGCATACGGTGCATCACCACCAGATCATCGGGATCCTTTAGGTTCAAGCAAATCGATTCCTTACCGCGATTCAGCCAGGCAAAAATTGCACTTTGTCCATTGGCGCCGGCATCATAGCCACGAGCAAAATCTCCCTCCGGGCGCTCAACCTTAATCACCCGCGCTCCAGCATCCGCCAGCATCAAACCACAATAGGGCGCCGCCACCGCCTGCTCCAGGGAGACCACCGTCATCCCTTCCAGTTCTTTATTCAACCCCATGGAATCATCATTCATCTTTCAAGCCCGCTTCCTCTATCCCGCCAGTGTGTGTCCTCGGGTTGCGAAAAGACAAGGCCAGAGGCCAGGCCTGGTGCCAAAAAGGCGGTCAATCTCCAGACCAATCGCGCTGATGTTTTGAAACTCATCTGCCTCATTGCCCATATTTTAGGCAAATCGCGACATCTACGGGTTTTTCCATGGGCCCAAAGTTTACGCCGCTCTGCAGCAATTTGAAGGTAGAGTCAGGATCGCATTCGGTAGAACGAAAGGAAGACGAGTGAAACTTATTATTGCAACGATCAAACCCTTCAAGCTCGAGGACGTGCGCGAAGCAGTGTCTGAGGTCGGTGTCAGCGGAATGATGGTGAGCGAAGTTAAAGGCTTCGGCGCTCAATCCGGTCACACTGAAACATATCGAGGAGCAGAATACACAGTTAATTTTGTTCCCAAAATCAAACTTGAAATCGCAGTCACCGATGCGGCTGCGGCGGGGGTGGTGGAGGCCATCACCAAAGCGGCACGCACCGGAAAAATCGGTGATGGCAAAGTTTTCGTCCTTGACCTAGAACAAGCCCTGCGCGTGCGCACGGGCGAAACAAATGAAGAGGCTCTGTGATGCATAGAGAGTTAACAAGTAAATTAGGAACCGTAAGCTTGGCTGCGCTGCTGCTGGCTGTTCCACAACTGGCCACGGCGCAAGAGGCGGATGTGACCCCGCTGAATGCAGACATCGGCTTTATTTTCACAACATTTATGTTCCTTGTTTCAGGGTTCTTGGTATTCTTCATGGCCGCAGGTTTTGCCATGTTAGAAGCCGGTTTGGTGCGCGGCAAGAACGTGGCGATGCAGCTGACCAAAAATATGGCACTGTTCTCTCTGGCGTCACTGTTTTTTTACATATTGGGATATAATCTCATGTATCCAGGCGATAGCTGGACCATTCAAAACGTGCTTGGCGCCTTTTCAGTCACAGCGCTTGAGCCTGTAGGACTGGAAGGTGTGGAAGCTGATTTGACCTACGCCTCTGTTGGTTCAGATTTTTTCTTTCAATTGATGTTCTGCGCAGCCACCGCTTCTATTGTGTCGGGCGCATTGGCCGAGCGTATCAAACTTTGGCCGTTCCTCGCTTTTGTCATCGTTCTTGTGGCCGTGATATATCCTGTTCAAGCCAGCTGGAAATGGGGCGGTGGTTTCTTGGATGCAATGGGCTTTCAAGATTTCGCAGGCTCGACAGTAGTGCACTCCGTAGGCGGTTGGGCAGCCTTGACCGGCGCGATCATCCTCGGCCCACGTTTGGGCAAATACAAAGACGGCAAAGTAAACCCAATGCCAGGCTCGAATCTCGCATTGGCCACCTTGGGAACATTTATCCTTTGGCTCGGCTGGTTCGGCTTCAACGGCGGGTCACAACTTTACATGGACACATCGGGCAATGTGGCTGATATCAGCCGGATTTTCTCCAACACCAATATAGCGGCAGCCGCTGGTGCGGTAACTGCGCTAATTTTGACGCAACTCCTGTACAAAAAGCCTGATTTGACCATGATCCTGAACGGCGCCTTGGCAGGTTTGGTGTCCATCACTGCAGAGCCGCTGACCCCATCACTTGTCTCGGCAACTCTGATCGGTGCTGTTGGCGGTTTTATCGTGGTCTTCGCAGTCCCCCTTCTGGATCGCTTGAAGATTGATGACGTAGTGGGAGCCATCCCCGTGCACCTCTTTGCAGGCATTTGGGGCACTCTGGCGGTTTGCTTCACCAACAGCGCGGCCAGCTTCTCGGTTCAGTTGACTTCAATCGTCATCGTCGGTGCCTTTGTTACAGTGGCCTCCGCCGTGGTTTGGTTGGCGCTCAAAGCGATGTTCGGCCTGCGGGTCAGTGAAGAGGCCGAAATCACAGGTCTAGACCGTAGCGAGCTGGGCATGGAAGCCTATCCGGAGTTTTCGGGTAGCTAAATTCCTTCCTGCCGTACTGGGCCCCCTGAAAGCTAACTTTCAGGGGGCCTTTTTCTATCCGCCTCTCACGGGAACAGGCAGGCCCTGCTCCAGTTCCCTCAAAAGATCCAACAAAAGCTCGTAGCGCTCAGCGCCAAGCTGATCTTTATAATTTGCGGCAATCTGTGTGGCCTGCTCCAAGTTGTCATCAATAAGCTGTTGCCCAGCTGGCGAAATGACGACAGTTTGCCGCCGCCGGTCCTGCGCATTTGACGCACGGATGACGAGGCCATTTTGCGCAAGGTTGCGGATAATACGCGATAGGCTCGGCATCAACAAACAGGCCTGCTGCGCGATCTGTGTCAAATCTTGCGGACCAAATTCGGACAAAATGCGCAGCACCCGCCATTGCTGTTCGGTCAAACCAGAGGCCCGCAGCATATCGCGGATCGGCGCCATGACTTTTTCCCGGGATCGCATCAACGCAATCGGTAAAGACCTCCGAGTCGAGGGAAGCTGAAGCTTGGTTCTGGCCATTGACGCACCTATGAATTGCCGTGCAATGTTATTTAAAAATATTGACAGCACAATGAAAAATCAGAACACTCCATTTAGTTAACATGTTACCTAAAATCTAGGGTTGAAAGAGAGCTGCGATGTCTGCGTTGGAACAAAATATCGAGAAACTTAATCGTCATTTGGCGCGCTTTGGGCGCAAGGGCGTACTGCACCGGATCGCGGGTGCAGATCATGCGGGTGGCGACGGTGTCTTTGAAACCCTCTCCCCGGTAGATAAATCCATAATCTGCCAAGTGGCGCGCGGCGACGCAAGCGATATTGATAAGGCCGCCAAAGCGGCTAAAGCGGCCTTTCCAGCGTGGCGCGATATGCCCACCAAACAGCGCAAGGCAATCTTGATCAAAATTGCTGAGGGCATTGAAGCCCGCGCCGACGAGATCGCGCTCTGCGAATGCTGGGACACCGGCCAGGCCTGGCGTTTCATGTCAAAAGCGGCCATTCGGGGGGCGGAAAATTTTCGCTATTTTGCCGATCAAGTCGAGGCCGCCCGAGATGGGCACCATTTGCAATCGCCCACATTGATGAACATCACGACACGGGTGCCCATCGGCCCAGTGGGTGTGATCACCCCTTGGAACACGCCCTTTATGCTCTCCACATGGAAAATTGCTCCCGCCCTCGCGGCCGGTTGTACCGTGGTGCATAAGCCTGCCGAAGCCTCCCCGCTCACAGCCCGTCTCCTGGTAGACATTGCCGAAGAGGCTGGCCTGCCTCCCGGGGTTTTAAACACGGTGCAAGGCTATGGTGAGGATGCTGGCAAAGCGCTAACGGAACACCCGGACATTAAGGCTATCGCTTTTGTGGGGGAAAGCCGGACCGGTTCTATGATTACAAAACAAGGCGCAGATACGCTGAAGCGGACGCATTTTGAATTGGGCGGGAAAAATCCTGTGATTGTCTTTGAAGATGCCGATTTCGAGCGCGCACTGGATGCGGTGATTTTCATGATCTATTCCATCAATGGCGAGCGGTGCACCTCATCTTCCCGGCTTTTGGTACATGAAAATATCAAAGAAGCCTTTGAGGCGCGTTTGGTAGAGCGGGTCAAAAACATAAAGGTTGGCCACCCTCTGGATCCAGCCACTGAAATCGGCCCGCTGATCAGCGAAGAGCATTTCGCCAAAGTCACCTCCTATTTCGATATTGCAAAAAAAGACGGAGCCAAAGTGGCCGCTGGCGGCGAGGTTCTTGGGGATACCGGATATTTTATCCGGCCAACCCTCTTCACCGAGGCGCATAACGCCATGCGCATTGCCCAAGAAGAAATTTTTGGCCCGGTTCTCACCTCCATTTCCTTTGCCAGTGAAGAGGAAGCCCTTCAGATTGCAAATGACACGCCCTACGGACTCACCGCCTATTTGTGGACCAATGACCTCACCCGCGCGCTCCGTTTTACAGACAAGCTTGAGGCAGGCATGATCTGGGTGAATAGCGAAAACGTCCGGCACCTGCCCACGCCCTTTGGTGGCGTCAAGGCCAGCGGCATTGGCCGCGACGGTGGCGATTGGAGCTTTGAATTTTATATGGAGCAAAAGCACATTGGCTTTGCCACCGGAGCCCATAAAATTTCACGCCTTGGCGTCTGACCGAAAATTAAAGGAGCCCAAAATGCCAGTTCCCAGCCCAAACCTTTACCCAAGCTTCAACACCGTCCGGCTCAGCCATGCCTGCCTCAATGTCGCAGATTTAGACCGCTCAAAGACTTTTTACACAGAAATTCTTGGTCTGCAGGTCTCGGATGAAACACAGAACCATGTCTATCTGCGCGCCATGGAAGAACGCGGCCATCACAGCGTGATTTTGCAAAAATCTGACCATCCCGGCACAGTAGATGTCATGGGCTTCAAGACCTATGATGAGGCCGATTTGGATCGGGCGGAAGCAGAGTTTCGTGCTAAAAATTGCCCCACACAATGGGTCGAGCGCCCCTATCAGGGCCGGACTTTGTTGACTGCGGACAATATTGGAGTTCCTTTAGAATTTTATCACAAAATGGATCGCCTGCCATCTCTGCACCAAAAATTTGCACTCTATCGTGGCGTAAAACCCTTGAGAATCGATCATTTCAATTGTTTCTCGCCAGATGTCGACGCCTCTGTGGCGTTTTACAATGAAATTGGCTTTCGGGTGACCGAATACACCGAAGATGAAATCAGTGGAAAACTATGGGCCGCATGGATGCATCGCAAAGGCGGCGTGCATGATATGGCTTTCACCAATGGCCGCGGTCCAAGGATGCATCATATCGCGTTTTGGGTGCCTACTCCGCTAAACATCATTGACCTGCTCGATCTCATGGCCACCACTGGCTATGTCAGCAACATCGAGCGCGGACCGGGGCGGCATGGGATTTCAAACGCCTTTTTCCTCTATATTTTGGATCCCGATGGGCATCGCATCGAAATCTATTGCTCAGATTATCAAACCGTGGATCCCGATCACGAGCCAATCAAGTGGGACCTCAAAGATCCGCAACGCCAAACCCTATGGGGCGCCGCGGCGCCAAAAAGTTGGTTTGAACATGGAACGGAGTTCACAAAGGTTGCGCCGCGCGACAGCGCCTTGAACGCCACGCCGATCATCGCGCCATAAGCACTTTGGCTAAAGCGCCAATGGTTTCAACTTGGGCCAGCAGATCTTCTGCCGCGCTGTGCAGCATCGCGGGCAAAACTATCCATTCCAGCGCCCAAGCCGCCACAGAGCGTTCTCGCTCGTGGATTAAGGCCTGATGCATCTCGCCAAGCTGAACAGCATTATAGCGCAACAGGGTGACCAATAACTTCGTCAAAACTGGGTTTTGCTTATGTGGCATGGCCGAGGAAGAGCCGCCTCCAAGCAATCAAGTCTCATCCAAGCCTTGCTTTGTCATGAGCGAGATATCCATGCTCATTTTGCCCAAGCTGCTGGACATCAGCGAAAGCCAACCGACCAATTCGCCAAATCTATCGCGCATGACGTGCCAGCTTTTGTCCGGCGCTGCCGAGCCTAATTGCGCCGCAATCGTAGCCGTGCCCTCTGTCAAATCCTCCGGGCCTATCGGCACGGCCTCAATCACGCAGGCCACAGACTCATTGCCCAATGACCGGCTGTGAGCCGCTTCAATGCGTAGCATCTGCACCAGTTGCACCTAAGCAGACAGATGCGCCTCTACAAGTTTGTCGCCGGACACTCCTGTCAGCCAGGCCAGGTCGAATACCAATGTCATACGGCCCTCAAACCTAGAATTTCGCGAGCTTGCGCCGGGCTTGCGACCGGGCGCTCATAGCGGGTGCAAAGTTCAGCAGCACGGGTAATCAAAGCTGCATTCGAGGGGGCAAGCGTGCTGCGGTCAAGGCGCACATTGTCTTCAAGCCCAGCGCGGGTGTGGCCACCTGCCGCTATGGCCCATTCATTCACAACCAATTGATTGGGCCCAATACCCGCGGCGCACCACTCAGCTTGCGGCGCGCGCGCTTGCATCTGCGCCACATAAAAATCAAAAATCGCACGATCTGCCGGCATAGCATTTTTCACACCCATTACAAATTGCACATAGAGTTTGCCGAATAATTTTCCCTCGTCATGCAGGCGCAAGGCTTGCAAGATATGTGAAAGATCAAAAGCTTCAATCTCCGGCACCACTTCATATTTTTGCATTTCTCTGGCCAGCCAAGCCACCAAATCCGGCGGGTTCTCATAAACGCGCTTGGGAAAATTGTTTGAGCCGACAGAAAGTGAAGCCATATCAGGTCTCAGAGACAACATTCCGCCACGCTCTTGCCCCGCACCAGAACGGCCTCCAGTTGAAAACTGAATGATGACCTCCGGGCAATGCCTGCGCAGCTCTTCTTGCACGCGGGCGAATTTTTCCGGGTCGCTGCTCGGTGTTTCATCGGCATTGCGCACATGGGTATGAATAATCGAAGCCCCCGCCTCCACCGCCGCCAAGCTGCTCTCGACCTGCTCAGAAATACTGATGGGCACAGCTGGGTTGGCCGATTTTGTCGGCACCGAACCGGTGATGGCGCAGCACAGAATGCAGGGTTTGTTATGCAGATCAGACATTCATTAACACCGTTTCCTCGTCACCTTGCAGGTTTATTCTAACAATCTATTAAACCACGTGGAAAAAACACTTTTTTCGTTTAACGCGATAAAACACGCACCGCGCAGAGCCGAAGCCCTACGCAGTGGACCTGCAAGATTAGCTTGCGCCACCCATATAAATCGAGATGATCCAGAAGATTAACGCCGAGATCGTCGCCGCGGCCGGTACTGTAATCACCCATGCAGCGATGATTGTAAGGAAGTGACTGCGACGCACCAATTTGCGGCGGCGGCGTTCTTCTTTTGGCTGTTCTACGGCCTGTGGAATGGTCACCCGCGCCCGCTTCATCCGACGCTGCGAGTCCCATTCGCGAAAGAAGCCCACACCAAATACGCCACCAACAGCGATATGCGTTGAGCTGACCGGCAGGCCCAACCAGCTGGCAACAATCACAGTGATGGCCGCTGAAAGCGCAACACAATAGGCCCGCATCGGGTTGAGTTTAGTAATTTGACCGCCCACCATGCGGATCAATTTTGGTCCAAACAAAAACAGGCCAAACGATATCCCCAACGCACCGATGGCCATCACCCAGAGCGGAATAGAAACTGCGTCTACGAAACCGCCTGAGGCCGAAGCCTGCACAATCGCGGCCAGCGGTCCAACCGCATTGGCCACATCATTTGCTCCATGAGCGAAACTGAGCAACGCGGCGGATACTACCAAGGGGATGCCAAAGAGTTTTTTCAGCGACTTATTACGATTTTCCAACCCCTCGGCTTGCTTGCGCACAACTGGGATCATAACCAACCAAATGATGACACCTAAACCAAGACCGATCATCATTACCGAGGAAAAATCAATTTTCATGATTTTCTTAAGGCCCTTGAGCGCCAAGTACGCAGAAAATGCTCCACCCATAATCCCAACCAAAACCGGCACCCAGACACGCGCCGCAGAGATTTTATCGTCCCGATATACAATCCGGGACTTGATAAACCACAGAAACAGGGCGGCAACCACCCCGCCCAAGACCGGTGAAATCACCCAGCTTGCGGCGATTTTATACATGGTTGGCCAATTCACAGCTGCAAAACCCGCAGCCGCGATCCCTGCCCCCATAACGCCGCCAACAACTGAATGGGTGGTCGAAACAGGCGCCCCAACCCATGTGGCCAAATTTACCCAAAGCGCCGCAGACAATAGCGCTGCAAGCATGGCCCAGATAAATATGGAAGCTGTTTGCATACTTTGCGGCGCAATAATGCCCTTTGCGATGGTCGATACGACGTCCCCCCCTGCAAGCAAGGCGCCGGCACTTTCAAACACCGCTGCAATTGCAATGGCTCCGCCCATGGTCAAAGCATTGGCCCCCACTGCGGGCCCCATATTATTGGCAACATCATTAGCGCCAATATTCAGCGCCATATAGGCTCCAAAGCCAGCGGCGATCACCACGATAAGCGTATTGCCAGTTTGCCCAAACAGATAAAAAGCAACAAGTCCCGCGACCAGAATAAAGGCCAATGACACTCCCAGCCCCATCATTGGGCGGGAAGCATAGTCAGTTGCCTGCTCTAGGGCCGAGAATCGGTTTAAATCTCGATCTAGAGTTTCTAAGTGTCGCTGTTCGAAATCATTTTGAGCCATGCGAGCATATTCCTGTTATTTTCGTGGACCCGATAGCAGCTTCGCATAAATTACACAAACATTACTGCAAATTTGGCGATCCACAATTTGTGGCGGGTCACCATTCCCCACAACAGTAATACAGAACGAACCGAATGATACTAATATCGCTCGTGTATTCAGATTTTCTTAGCTAATGTATCTTTATAGTGGACTTAGGGCGGATATCATTTTCCGTCGCGGGCAGATTTTTCTTCGCGCGTCAGCTTGTTGTTCCATGTGTTGTTGCTCAAGCCCAGCTCGCTGGGCAAGGGCTTGGTTTTTCCAACATTGATTTTCCCGCCTTTGTTCAAAAATTCCTGAACAAGAGCGTCATCGGTGGTTTCTTTAGGAATATGCTTCATGAAGGCATCATAACCGCAGCATAGGCAGCTTGTCACCCTCAAATTATTGGCAAATAGATGCCAGCGGTTCACTCAATGACCAACGCCGGCAAGGACTTCACCAAATCATCCACCGCTTTCATCTGCGTCAAAAATGGTTTGAGCAAATCCAAAGGCAGGGCGCGACCCAGCCCGCCGTTGAAGATTATGTTCGCTGACTTATTTGTTAAGTGTTGCCCTTAGGCCCTAGACATTTTACCTAGACTTCCAAAACCACAAATGAAATTCGGAGAGAAAACATGGACGGACATGACACATCCAACAGCGGCAAATGCCCAGTAATACATGGAATGGCTACCAGCGCGGCATCCCGTGGGCGTTCCAATGGCGATTGGTGGCCCAATCAGCTAAATCTCAAGATTCTAGCTCAAAATACCCCCGCGTCGGACCCGATGGACCTGGATTTCGACTATGCAAAGGAATTTGCCAAACTTGATTTGGCCGCTGTCAAAGCCGATTTAACCGCCTTGATGACCGACAGCCAAGACTGGTGGCCAGCAGATTACGGGCATTATGGTCCCTTCTTCATTCGCATGGCCTGGCACAGCGCTGGCACCTATCGCACCGCCGACGGACGCGGCGGTGCAGGTGCTGGACAACAACGTTTTGCGCCGCTCAACAGCTGGCCGGACAACGGCAATCTTGACAAGGCCCGCCGCTTACTGTGGCCCGTCAAACAAAAATATGGCAAGGCTTTGTCCTGGGCCGACTTGATGATTTTGGCCGGCAATGTCGCGCTTGAATCTATGGGGTTCAAAACCTTTGGCTTCGGTGGAGGTCGCGTCGATGTTTGGGAGCCTGAGGAGGATATTTATTGGGGCACCGAAAAGAGCTGGCTCGACGATAACCGGTATAGCGGTGAGCGCGAGTTGGAAAACCCGCTGGCGGCCGTGCAAATGGGCTTGATTTATGTGAACCCGGAAGGCCCAAATGGCAATCCCGATCCCCTCGCCTCTGGTTATGACATCCGCGAGACCTTCGCGCGCATGGCAATGAATGATGAAGAGACAGTGGCGCTTGTGGCCGGTGGGCACACGTTTGGTAAAGCGCATGGTGCTGGCGATCCCGAGCTGGTAGGCGCAGAGCCTGAAGGCGCGAGCATTGTAGAGCAAGGCTTTGGCTGGAAGAATGATTTCGAAAGCGGCCTGGGCATTCACACCACAACCAGCGGGATTGAAGGTTCCTGGACCGCCAATCCGACGCAATGGGATATGGGGTATTTTGATCTTCTCTTCGGATATGACTGGGAGTTGACAAAAAGCCCTGCTGGCGCGCAAATTTGGCATGCCAAAGGCCTTTCAGATGAGGATCATGCGCCACAGGTTGACGGATCTGGCAAAACTGTTCCCGTGATGATGACCACCGCCGACATGGCCATGCGTACCGACCCAGCTTATGAGAAAATTTCGCGGCACTTCCACGCCAACCCCGATGCTTTCGCGGATGCCTTCGCACGCGCTTGGTTCAAACTGACTCACCGCGACATGGGGCCAAAGATTTTGTACAAAGGCTCTGAGGTGCCTGCGGAGGATTTGATCTGGCAAGATCCTATCCCCACCGGAAATGCGAACCTTGGCGCCGCGGATATCGCAGATCTGAAAGCGGCCATCATGGGCACGGGCCTATCGATATCGCAATTGGTTTCAACCGCTTGGGCTTCGGCCTCTACCTTCCGCGGCTCTGACAAACGCGGCGGCGCCAATGGCGCGCGCCTGCGGCTTGCACCGCAAAAAGATTGGGATGTGAACCAACCAGAGCAATTGCAACACGTCTTGTCCACCCTTGAAACCATACAGGCAAATTTCAAAAAATCTGTTTCAATGGCAGACTTGATCGTGCTCGGCGGCGCGGCCGCGATTGAAACGGCCGCAAAAGCTGCGGGCCACTCGGTCAGCGTCCCCTTCACACCGGGGCGCGGCGATGCCACTCAAGAGCAAACGGATGCGGAGTCTTTTGATGTGTTGGAGCCACAGGTTGACGGGTTCCGCAACTATCAGAAGCGAAACTTCAACGTCTCTGCCGAAGAACTGCTCGTAGATCGCACCCAGCTGTTGACGCTGAATGCTCCTGAGATGACGGCGCTGGTCGGTGGGCTTCGGGTTTTAGGAGCCAATAGCCATGGCGCCAAAGAAGGTGTCTTCACAGATCGTCCTGAAACTTTGAACAACGACTTTTTTGTCAACCTGCTTGATATGGGCACAAAATGGGTAGATGTGTCTGGGGACGAGACCCGCTTTGAAGGTCGCGATCGGGCCACAGGGGCCGTGAAATGGACGGCAAGCCGGGTCGATCTGGTATTTGGCTCCAATTCGCAATTACGCGCCTTGGCAGAAGCTTTCGCAACATCGGAGGCCGAACCGCACTTTGTAAAACGCTTCGTTGCCGCTTGGGCAAAAGTGATGGATGCAGATCGTTTTGGTGCAACCTAAAGTTTAGATCAACCAAGTATTATTTAAAAAGCCCGCTCTGAAGAATGGGCTTTTTTTATAGGTTTCGAAGCTAAATCTGGTGGCATCGAATTGAGGTAATTTCCCGTAACCACTTTGCCCGTCTTAAAATAAATATTGAAATTATCTCCTATCTACGCCAAGCTCTAAAAGACACTTTTGAAAGAGAGCGTTAGCAATAGTTCTGGGAGAACAAAAATGAAATTACGCGCGATTGCAACGATGATTTTAAGTACTAGCGCATTAAGTGCGACCGCTGGAGGTTTTGAGACCAACTCTCTGTCAACATCCTTTATGTACGAAAAAGGCAATTATGCTGAACTTGGTATGTCAAGTCGATCGCCTGATGTTAAAGGCACAGTATACGCTCCAACAGGCAGTGCGCTAGCAAAACAAGATTACGTTTCGTTGGCGATGAAGACTGATATTTCAAACACCTTATCTGTTGGCCTAACATCCTACAATCAGGGTGCGATACAACTTGATTACTCTTCTGCAGGAAGTCCCTATGCTGTAGCCCTGCCTGTTGTCGATTTAGACATCAACGCGTTGGCCGTTTTGGTAAAATATTCGCTCTCTGATAATGTGAGCATCCTTGGCGGTGCCAAACAGTCACAAGTTCAGGATGCGTCAGCCAATATATTTCAGAGTGCTGGATTGCCAGCGTCTTCTGTTTCAGGAGCTACCGAAACAAGTCTCTTGATTGGGGCATCATATACAATTCCTAAAATAGCTCTGCGCGCTGAACTAATTTACGAAGGCGACGCTGATTTTTCATTAAATACTTCAAATGCAGGCGTTGGAACCGGCAAAACAAGCGCATCTGTTCCCGATTACATGACCTTGAATTTCCAAAGTGGCATAGCTGAGGATACATTATTATTTGGGTCAATTCGAAAGGCTGACTGGAGCAATCACCAAATTACAGTCTTTCCCGGCACACCAACAACTTCAAGTTTTACCGATACTACAACATATTCCCTCGGAGTTGGTCGTAAAATAAACGATGCAGTATCTCTTATAGCAAATTATTCGACAGAAGCTGCGGGCTCATCGGCTTCTACAACGCCACTTACAATAACCAACGGTTACGATGCAATTGGACTCGCAGTAAGGTATTCAAGTGGTAATTCAACTGTAACTGCCGGCTACAGCTATGCTAAAGTTGGAAATATAACACTTACATCAGGTCTTGGCGTCGGAGAATTTACCAACAATACAGTTACCGGCTTCGGTATAAAGATTGGCTATAATTTCTAATAACCATTACCAAACTGAAAATACCCCGCTTTGTCGGGGTATTTTTTGATTTAGCAAATCTTTCCTTATTACGTTAAGCTATTTAAATAATTTATTGTTTCTGAACTTAACTCTGATGGTCGCCGTGTTTGGCGATTAACATTAACATGAACAAAATGTCCCTGAGCAGCCGCAACGTTTTCATCTCCTGAAAATAATCCAACGGCATAAGTAACCGATGACGTGCCCAGCTTACTAACCTTAATCCCAGCGGTAATTATATCAGGAAACGCTAATTCTTTAAAATATTGGCATCCAGTTTCCACAACTAAAAATACAGTCTTGCCAAGTTTCAAGTCCAACACGCCTTGTTCCAGCAAATGCCCGTTCACTGCAGTATCAAACAACTGATAATGCACTGCATTGTTCATATGTCCATAGATATCGTTATCAACCCAACGCGTAGTCAGGATCGAGAAAGCACGATAGTCAGAACGGGTTTTTTGAGTCTGTCTCACCAAGCAGCCTCATAAATTTTCATGGCTGCAGCCTCATCCACAGGGCGCGGGTTGTTGACCAGAAGGCGAGTTTGGTTAATTGCATCGCGCGCCAGTTTAGGCAAGGCCTCCCACGCGATACCCATCTCCCGCAAGCCTTGCTCAAGCCCACAAGCCTGGCTCAAATCTGCCATACCTTGGGCAAACTTCATGGCCGCCTCCGCTACGCTCATTGCCCGCAGGTCCGGAAAAACATGCGGCAAGAGCTGCGCATAAGCCTCAGGCGCAACCTGCGCATTGAAGCGCAGGACATGCGGCAGAACCAACGCATTAGAGAGCCCATGTGGGACTTTATAGTGCCCACCAATCGGATAGGCCAAGGCATGTACGGCAGCTACAGGCGAATTGGCAAAGGCCTGCCCGGCCAGCATAGAGCCCAAAAGCATTCCCGTTCGAGCTTCAAGATCATCCGGTTTTTGTACCGCCCGCAAAAGCATGCGGCCCATAAGCCCCAACGCCTCGACCGCAAGCGCACGGCTGATTGGATTGTTGTTCGGATTGACACTGGCATAGGCTTCAATCGCATGAACCATGGCATCAATGCCGGTTGCAGCCGTCACATGCGCGGGCAATCCAAGCGTCAGTTCCGGATCAAGCAGTGCCAGATCAGGCAATAGTAGCGGACTCACCACGCCCATTTTCTCCGATGCGCCGGTAGTCACAATCGAAATTGGTGTCACCTCTGAGCCAGTCCCTGCTGTGGTCGGCACCAACACCAGCGGCAAACGCGGCCCGCGCGCATTGCCAACCCCATAGGCTTCCGCCAATGGCTGACCAGTAGCGGCCAAAAGCGCGGCAAGCTTGGCGACATCCAAGGACGAGCCTCCGCCAAAGCCAATCACCCCGGTGGCACCGCGCGCTTTCTGCGCAGCCTGCAACACAGTAGATTCTGGTGGATCCGCTTGAACCTGGTCAAAGAGCGTGACCGCCACGCCAGCCGCGCACAACCCATCTTTTACCTGCTGCACAAGGCCCGTGGCCATCATGCCAGGGTCGGTAACCAAAAGCACACGATCGCCGCAAATAGGGCGCGTGATCTCCCCTATCTCACCAGCCAGGCCCGCCCCCATACGCAGGCTCGGGGTGGTGTTAAAGGTGAAGGGTTTCATCATAGGCCCAATCCTTGTTGTCCATCACAATTGCGCCACACAACTCTGCGGTTGACGCAGCCATATGGCAAGGCTTTCTTATATCTTTTCCTGCGTATGCTTGCGCAGCTCCGCCCGGGCCACCTGCCGCCGATGCACCGCATCAGGACCATCCGCCAAACGCAGGGTCCGCAGATGCATCCAATAGGCCGCAAGGGGGAGATCTTGACTGATACCGCCCGCCCCATGCAGCTGAATGGCTTCATCGACCACTTTCAAAGCCATGATCGGCGCCACAACTTTGATCTTCGAGATCCAAGGCGCCGCAGCCCGTGGATCGCCTTGGTCCATCATCCAAGCCGCCTTTAGACAGAGCAATCGCGCCATCTCAATTTCCATACGCGCATCCGCGATGATGTCAAAATTCGCGCCTAATTGCGCCAAGGGCTTGCCAAACGCTGTGCGGCTCAAGCTGCGTTTGCACATCAGCTCCAGCGCCGCCTCCGCTTGACCAATCGCCCGCATGCAATGATGTATGCGCCCGGGGCCAAGCCGGCCTTGGGCGATCTCAAAGCCACGCTCTTCGCCCAGCAGCATGTTTTCGGCAGGGACGCGCGCATCGGTAAAGCGCAAGTGATAATGCCCATGCGGCGCGTCATCATGGCCATAAATTTCCATCGGCCGTAATTTTTCAATCCCTGGCGTGGCTGCATCGACCACGATCATCGAATGGCGCTTGTGCTTGGGGGCATCTTCAGCACCGGTTTTCACCATAACGATATAGACCGCACAGCGTGGATCACCCGCGCCGCTGGCCCACCATTTCTCACCGTTGAGCACATAGTCATCGCCATCCCGGATGCAGCTCAGGCTCAAATTCGTCGCATCCGAGGAGGCCACATCCGGCTCAGTCATTACATAGGCGGAGCGGATCTCCCCAGCCAACAGTGGCGCAAGCCAGCGGGTTTTCATCTCTTCAGTGCCATATCGCTCGAAGACTTCCATATTGCCCGTGTCCGGCGCGGAACAGTTGAACACCTCTGCGGCCAAAGGTGATTTACCCAACTCTTCAGCCATATAGGCATATTCCACCGTCGTCAGGCCAAAGCCTTTGTCGCTGCCCGTCAGCCAAAAATTCCACAAACCTTCGGCCCGGACCTTATCTTTGAGGCCGGTCATGATTTCCACCTGACGATCGGTCAATTTCCAGCGATCCCCTTTGGAAACCTCCGTATGATACTCCGCCTCTAAGGGCATAATATCATTTCGAATAATTTCCGAAACTCGGTCCCGCAGCTTGGCGACACGTTCTGACAGTCCAAGGTTCATTTCCATATCCGCGCCCTCAATGTTTCCATGATATTTTGCCCTTTACAGGCCTGCCTATCATGAAACATACTGACGAGTATGTTGTCAATGGAAGCTAAGTGATGTCGGATCTGGAACGGGCCTTTGCCGCGCAAAGCCGGCAGATTGGCATGCGCTTGGGGCACAGCCCTTGGATATTGATTGATCAAGCACGCATTGATGCCTTTGCCAAGATCACTGAAGATCAACAGTTCATCCATGTCGACCCTGCCCGCGCCCGGGCAGAAACCCCTTTTGACGGCACGATTGCACATGGGTTTTTGACGCTCTCCATGGCCAGTCGCATGGTACAAGACACGCTGCCCAATCTGCCCGGCCAAGTTATGAACCTCAATGCAGGGTTTGATCGCTTGCGCTTTATCTCACCGCTACCCAGCGGCCAGCGAATTCGCGGCGCATTTACACTCAAAGAGGTCACAAAGTCCAAGGCCAACCACCTGCGCGTGGTGACCGAGCTGACCGTTGAAATTGAACACAGCGATACGCCCGCCCTGGTCGCTGATTGGATCAATATCGCCGTCTTCTCGCCCGCACACCTACGCAATGAGGGTCGGCAGATATGACTCAAACGCTGCACACTTATGATCCTCAAGAGCTTTCCACATATTTGGAACAAAATGTGACTGGATTTTCTGGCCTGGCTGAAATCGCAAAGTTTTCCGACGGGCAATCCAACCCGACATATCAGCTGACCGACACCGCTGGCCGCCGTTTC